>Ga0209654_1000647_pt1 | contig 32303 bp, 35 predicted proteins | sample SaaInl1SG_22_DNA_FD_184646 | JGI IMG/M metagenome (GOLD analysis project Ga0209654, IMG submission 184646) | Marine microbial communities from expanding oxygen minimum zones in the Saanich Inlet - ESP_161SG_22_DNA (SPAdes) (version 2) | ecosystem: Environmental > Aquatic > Marine > Intertidal... | reverse complement strand
TCTTTCAATTCAGACCGATCGTCTCCTTCGATGCGGCGTGAAATACCGCCGGCGTCTGGATTATTCGGCATCAAGACGAGGTAGCGTCCCGCCAATGAAATGTAAGTAGTGAGTGCAGCTCCTTTGGTGCCGCGCTCTTCCTTCTCTACCTGGATGATCAGTTCTTGACCTTCTTTCAAGACCTTTTCAATTCGCACTCGCTCACCTTGGGCAGGTGGCGTGTAGAAGTATTCAGGCGAGATTTCTTTGAGTGGCAGAAATCCGTGACGTTCACTGCCAAAGTCAATGAAAGCGGCTTCAAGACTCGGTTCGATACGGGAAATACGGGCCCGATAAATATTGCCCTTTTTTTGCTCTCGGTCTGAGGATTCAATGTCGAGGTCATAGAGTTTTTGACCGTCGACCATGGCGACACGGACTTCTTCCGCTTGCACGGCATTAATTAGGATACGCTTCATAGTAGTGGCAACCTTCATGGTTTGATCGCCACGATCTCGGAAGGCTAGCTATACTAACCAAGGCTCAGGCGATAACCTGAGCGACAAATCACACTGTAGCTGGGCTCGACCGGTAGACCGGGAGCCCCGAAATTTCTAGTTACTGCAGGAATTCCTGCCGACACATGGATGTGTTTGTCCCAGCTTTGCTGGCCCGCCAAGACCGGGCGGGTGTTTCTCATCTCCGACGTTTACCCCGGAGGTCTTTTTTCACGGTAGGGAGTCTTGACTCAACCTACAGCTCCCCGGAGCATAACAGCGCATGTCGGCTACGGCAATGCAACATGGAGAACGTAGTGGAAAAGAAGGTCCAATGGGTGACAGTCGATGAGTCCAAAGAAGGGCAGCGGCTAGACAACTTTTTAACGACCCAATTGAAGGGCCTACCAAAGGGCCGGATCTACAAGATGATTCGGACCGGAGAAGTACGGATCAATAAGGGTCGCTGCAAGCCAGATTCACGGATTGCTGCTGGAGACGTGGTGCGGATTCCCCCTGTGACACTTGGGCCAGAGCGTGAGCAGGTAGCCAATAAGGGTATTCAGATGCGCCTGTCTGATGCACTTTTGTATGAGGATGAGGACTTAATTGTACTGAACAAGCCGGCGGGCTTGGCTGTGCACGGGGGGTCAGGGTTGGCCACTGGGTTGATTGAACAGCTTCGATTGGCTCGACCCACTGAGAAGTTTCTCGAGTTGGTGCACCGCCTTGATCGGGAGACCAGTGGTTGTCTTATTGTGGCGCGCAGACCGTCTGCACTGCGTCGCATGCATCAACAACTGCGTGACCAAGATAAGGGCTTAAAAAAGCGTTATGTGGCGTTACTTCAGGGTAAGTGGCCGCAGTATTTGGTAGATGTCGAGGCGCCCCTGGAAAAGGTGGAGCGGGGCGGCGAGCGGTTTGTCAATGTGTCAGAGCGCGGCAAGCCGTCGCACACTCGGATTAAGGTACTTGAGTATCTTGATGGATGCAGCTTGGTCGCAGCAGAGCCAGTGACAGGACGGACGCACCAGATCCGAGTACATGCGGCCTTTCACAAACATGCGGTGCTCGGTGACACAAAGTATCAGCCGGACTCGCAACGCGATGCATGGCGTGCTCAGGGTATCAATGGGCTGTGCTTACACAGTCGTTCAATTGGTTTGATTGCAGCCAGTGGTCATGAGATCTTCGTTGAGGCGCCGATACCCAATCCGATCCATGCGTTTTTGCGTGGTGCCGGGTTAGATCCTGAAATTTACTGAGAGGTACTTTGTGAGCACAGATCCCTGGTCAGAAACTGAGAATGTAAAAACCACTAATCCAGCGCAACGTGAGGAATCGGATCGTCTGTGGGCGGTAATGGAACGGACACTGAACCAGGCGACGGCAGAGCAACGCAGAAGTCGGCGCTGGGGGATCTTTTTCAAAACGTTGACGATCGGCTATGTAATCGGCTTAACGGTGATGATTTGGAACCAAAGCGAGCTGCAGGTGGATGCGCTGGCGACTGCTGAGCACACAGCGGTAGTGCCAATCGATGGAGTGATTGCGGCCGAGGAATCCGCTAATGCATTCGATTTGCAGCAAAATCTGCAAGCCGCCTTTGAGGCGCCAGGATCCCGGGGTGTGATGCTTGAGATCAATTCACCTGGTGGCAGTCCAGTGCAGGCTGAATATGTGTATCGAACGATTCTCGATTTGAAGGCCGCGTATCCCAATAAGCCAGTGCATGCAGTCATTGGCGACATTGGAGCCAGCGGTGCCTATTATATCGCGGCAGCCGCCGACACCATTCATGCTGCGCCGGCATCGATCGTCGGATCCATCGGAGTGATTTCAGCGAGTTTTGGCTTTTCTGAATTGATGCAGAAACTGGGTGTTGAGCGACGGCTGATCATTGCCGGCGAAAACAAAGCCATGCTCGATCCTTTTCAGCCCGAGTCATTGCGTGACCGGGAACATTTGCAGCAGCTCTTGGATGCGACGCATGCACAATTTATCGCCCGAGTCCGTGAGGGCCGCGGTAGTCGCCTAAATCCGGGGCAAGAAGATTTATTCGATGGCCGAGTGTGGAGTGGCGAGCAGGCATTGCGTTACGGATTGATCGACTCATTGGCCGATCCGTTGGAGGTGGCGCGCGAATGGATTGGTGCAAAAGAGCGGGTGTATTACACCAACGATGAGCCCTTGTTGAATCAAATCAGCCGTGAATTTGGTTTCGGAATGGGGACGGCTCTGAGCTGGATGGTGCGTCAGGGTGCCTGGAATCCGATCTCTCTTAGCCATTGAGCCAGTTGGATCAGCGGCAGGCCCTCAAGTGCGGTTGGATCGCGACTTTCGATTGCCGAGAATAAGCTGATTCCCAAGGCCTCAACTTTGAAACTGCCTGCGCAATCAAGGGGCTGTTCAATCAACACGTAGCGGCGAATCTCGTCTGCTGAAATCTTGCGTAACTGCGCGGTCACGACCTCAGTGTGTTCGCGTGGTTGTTCGCTTGGGTGCAACAAACAGATACTGGTGTGGAACGAAATACGCTGACCCGACATGCGAGTGAGCTGCATCACGGCCTCTTCTATCGAGCCAGGTTTGCTCAGAATGCCATCGCCAAGACCGGCGGCTTGGTCGCCGGCAAGAATGCAGCGATGCGGATACTTTGCCCAGACATGCTCCGCTTTCGCGCGTGCCAATCGTCGTGACAGATCGCCCGGATCCTCATGCTCCATGGGGGTTTCGTCGAGATGAGCCGGCTCATTATCGAACGCAATATTGAGTCGTTTGAGCAACGCAATCTTGTAGCGGCTCTCGGTTGCGAACAAAAGTGGGTGATTTAGCATGGCATTTCCGGGTTTAGTCTTTGACAGTCGGCGGTCGCATCACTAAAATCCCCCGCCTATGTTTTCAGACACCTTGCCTGAGCACCTGAATGCGAACCGCTTTATTGATGCGGGGGAGACGCTATCAGGAATCTTGCAGCCTGAACACTACAAGAGGCTCGCGGAAATGGCGACCTTGTTGCCAGGTGGTACGGCATCAGTGACAGGCTCTCGAGTTCCTTATGGGCCGAGACGAGTTGTTGGAACGCTTGGCTGCGATGTAGAGATGGTTTGTCAACGGTGCTTGGAGCCAGTGCGGTTGCGACTTGATGGGTCGATTGCTTGGGGCTTGGTGTTTTCTGAAACGGAAATGCAAAGCCTGGATAAGGCACTCGATCCAATACTGATCGAGGACGGAGAGTTGTTGCTCCGACAGGCGATAGAGGATGAATTGGTTTTGTTGTTGCCGATCATGCCAATGCATGAAGCGTGTGACAGCGGATGGACACCGGATCCGGAGCCCGGCGATGCTCCGGAAAGAGAAAGCCCGTTTGCGGTGCTTACACAATTAAAGAATGAACAGGGACCCTGAAGGGAGATCATCATGGCCGTTCAACAGAACAAAAAATCACGCGCACGTCGCGGCATGCGTCGTTCACACGATGCGCTGACTGGGCCGACTTTGTCGACTGATGCGATGACAGGTGAAGTACACCGTCGTCACCACATCAGCCCAGACGGGTTTTATCGTGGGCGCCAAGTGGTGGTACCACGTCAGGATGAAGCTGCAGAAGACGACGAATAGTCGCTATGGCCTTCGTCGCCCTGTACCCGGGGCAAGGGTCGCAGTCCGTTGGCATGCTTGCTGATTTGGCTGCGTCTTACCCGGTCATCTCGCACACCTTCAGTGAAGCCTCCGATGCGCTGGGATATGACCTCTGGTCACTTGCGCAAGAGGGTCCTGCCGAGACTTTGTCGCAAACTGAAATTACGCAACCACTTTTGCTCACAGCAGGAGTCGCATTATCGCGTGCCTGGTCGCTGGCAGGGGGTGTCGAGGCGGACTATGCCTGTGGCCACAGCTTGGGGGAATACTCGGCGCTAACATCGATGGGTGCCATGCAACTGACCGACGCAGTGTTGGTGGTGCAAGCACGGGGTCGGTACATGCAACAGGCAGTACCAGCCGGGACTGGTGCGATGGCCGCCGTCCTCGGACTCGATGATGAGTGCATTGAGCGCATCTGTGCCGAGGTGTCTGAGGCATCGGGTCAGGTTGTGGAAGCGGTCAATTACAATGCGCCGGGGCAATTGGTGATTGCGGGTCATGCTGCTGCGGTTGAGGCCACGCTGCCGCGATTGAAGGACGCTGGAGCGAAACGCGCCTTGCCATTACCTGTCAGTGCACCGTTTCATTGCGCGTTGATGCGGCCTGCAGCAGAGCAGTTGGCGGAACGGTTGGCCGATGTTGTGATCAGTGTGCCGAGGGCACCGGTTATACAGAATGTCAGTATGGTTCCTGAGACCGAGCCTGAACGGATACGGCAACAGCTCATCGCGCAAACGTTTTCCCCTGTCCGTTGGACACAAACCATTCAAAGCTTGGATGCGTTGGGCGTCACGGCGGCGGCCGAATTCGGTCCAGGAGCCGTCTTGTGTGGTTTAGCCAAACGCATTGGAACACCGGTGGCGCACGCAGCGCTGTCAAATGCAGCGCAGTTTGAGCAGGCGTTGGAACAAATGAGGGAATTGGGATGAATTATGCACTAGTGACTGGCGCCAGCCGAGGTATAGGTCGTGCGATCGCTGATCGCTTGGTCGCCGCCGGACTGTATGTGGTTGGAACGGCCACGACGGCGGCTGGTGCAGAGCAAATTTCGGCACATTTGGGATCGCAGGGCGAAGGTCGCGTTTTGAATGTGACCGACAGCGAGCAGGTTCAAGCACTCGCCGCCGATCTCGCCGCTTCTGACAAAAGTCCATTGGTCTTGGTCAACAACGCCGGGATTACCAAGGACACGTTGATGTTGCGGATGAAACCTGAGGATTGGCAGTCGGTTATCGACACCAATCTCACGTCGATTTACACCGTTGTGTCGGCATTCATCAAACCGATGACCAAAGCCCGTACAGGACGTATCATTAACATCAGCTCAGTTGTGGGTTCGATGGGAAACGCAGGCCAAGTGAATTATGCCGCGGCCAAGGCAGGCCTTGAGGGCATGACACGCGCTATGGCCCGTGAATTTGGCAGCCGCGCGATTACAGTGAACGCCGTTGCACCGGGATTTATTGAAACTGACATGACGCATGATCTGCCTGAAGCGCAGAAAGAGGCGTTGTTGTCACAGGTTCCGCTGGGCCGTTTAGGCTTGGCTAACGAAGTGGCTGGTGCCGTTGCTTTCCTTGCCAGTACAGAGGCAAGCTACGTCACCGGAACTACCCTGCATGTCAATGGCGGCATGTATATGGCCTAAGTCGGATATCGCGAAGCTTGTAATCTTCGGGACATCAGTAATAATGACGCCACATTGAACAGTGGCAGCAAACACTTTTAGGAGTATTCTGAGCGATGAGTAATATCGAAGAGCGCGTCAAGAAAATCGTGTGCGAACAACTTGGCGTAAAAGAAGACGAGGTTACGACGGAATCATCTTTCGTCAACGATCTCGGCGCTGATTCACTGGATACAGTTGAGTTGGTGATGGCTCTTGAAGAGGAATTCGAAACCGAAATCCCCGACGAGGAAGCTGAGAAAATCACGACAGTGCAGCAAGCCATCTCCTACATCGAAGCAAACCTGTAATTCGGGACTTGCCATCGACGTCAGAAGTAGCAAGAGGCCGCGTTTTGCGCGGCTTTTTTGTGTCAGATTAAAAAGAGAGTCACTATGTCAAAGCGTCGCGTTGTAGTCACAGGCCTTGGGATGTTGAGCCCCTGTGGTGTCACCGTCGAAGCGTCATGGAAGGCGATTCTGGCTGGTCAAAGTGGTATCACGGCGATCACAGAATTCGACACAGCGGATTATCCGACTAAATTCGCCGGGCTGGTTCCGGAGTTCGAACTTGAGCAGTATATGCCCGCTAAGGATGCGCGGAAGATGGATCCGTTCATCCAATACGGTATGGTCAGTGCGATCCAGGCCGTCGAACACTCTGGTCTGATGGACAGTGGATTCGATCCGACCCGTGTGGGTGTGTCAATTGGTTCCGGTATTGGTGGTTTATCACTGATCGAGAGCACGACGCTGTTGCTTTATGAGCGTGGTCCACGCAAGGTCTCGCCATTTTTTGTCCCAGGCTCGATTATCAACATGATCGCTGGGAATCTCGCGATCAAATACGGCTTTCAAGGCCCCAATATTGCCATCACCACCGCATGCACGACCTCGACGCATTGTATTGGGTTCGGTGCGCGCATGATCGCGTATGGGGATGCGGATGTCGTTATTGCAGGTGGTGCTGAAAAAGCGTCGACTCAACTTGGGATAGCAGGCTTTTCAGCAGCCCGTGCGTTGTCGACGCGAAACGACGATCCGCAGGCGGCCAGCCGCCCGTGGGATAAAGACCGCGACGGCTTTGTGTTGGCTGATGGTGCCGCGACCATGGTGCTGGAAGAGTATGAGTCAGCGAAAGCGCGTGGCGCCAACATCATTGCTGAGTTGGTGGGTTTTGGAATGAGTGATGATGCTCATCACATGACTGCTCCGGCCGAAGATGGGCGGGGTGCGCGGGCCGCGATGCAAAATGCATTGCGAGATGCCGGTGTCTCTGCCGACGCGATCGATTATGTGAATGCCCACGGAACGTCCACGCCTTTGGGTGATGTGGCTGAATCACAAGCCATCGAATCACTGATGGGATCGCATGCGGGGCAGGTCGCCGTCAGTTCGACTAAATCAATGACCGGACATGCTCTTGGTGCTGCAGGTGCGCTTGAGGCGTGCTTTGCTGCCTTGGCGCTGCGCGATCAGGTGTTGCCACCGACTATCAACCTGGACTCGGTTGGCGAAGGGTGTCGTTTGGATTATGTGCCCAATGTTGCCCGCGATGCGAAAGTGGATATGGCCCTGTCGAACAGCTTCGGTTTCGGCGGCACCAATGGGACGTTGATCTTTAAGCGGATTTGATGATGCGCCTGCTGATTGGTGGCGCAGTCTTACTTGCTGCTTTGGTGGTTGGATTCAATGCGTATATTACAGATCGCGTAAACCAGCCCGTTGCAGTGACGACATTGGATGTGCCGCCCGGGACGCCAGCGCATCAGGTCCTGAAACTTTTGGCGCCTAGTCTGTCAAACATCGAGCGGGCGCTTATCTTTCGACTTCACCCTACATGGACGCAGCTCCAAGCCGGGCGTTATGCATTTGTTTCTGACTTCACGGTGGAGGATGCCCTGCAAGCGATTCATGCGGGTGACGCGGTGCGCAGTCGATTGACAGTCCCTGAGGGGATTCGGACCAATGAACTGTTATCTCGCATAGCGCAGGCAGCCGATTTGGACGGTCCCACTCCTGAAGGCCAAGCGCTACAACAACTCCTGAGTCCAGAGTATGCCCACCCTGAGGGCGCTTTTCTTGCGGAAACCTACGTGTGGAAGCAACGGATGGATCGGTCCGAGCTCCTAGGACTGGCGCATCAGGCGCTGAAAGAGGCAGTGGATTCCGCCTGGAATGCACGCAGTGAGCCGGTGGCCGAGGTGTTGCAAACACCTTATGAGTTACTGATCCTCGCGTCCATTGTCGAAAAAGAAACAGCGATCTCGGCCGAACGCCCGCGGATTGCCGGTGTATTCATTGAACGTCTTCGACGTGGCATGCGTTTGCAAACCGATCCGACGGTGATTTATGGTTTGGGCGACAATTTTGATGGCAATCTGACGCGCCAACATCTACGACAGAAAACACCTTACAATACTTATCGAATCAATGGCTTACCTCCAACGCCTATCGCATTGGTAGGTCCGGATGCATTACGTGCGGTTAGCCAGCCCGAGATCACCGGTGAGTTGTATTTTGTCGCCGACGGGCAGGGTGCCCATGTATTCTCCTACACATTGCAAGAACACAATGCCAATGTACGGAAGTATCAGCTGAAACGATGAGTGACTTGTCTCCACAGTTCGTCACCTTAGAAGGTGTTGAAGGCGCAGGAAAAACGACGCAAAAGCGTGCTCTTTGCGCGTTTTTAGATGCGCATCAAATTCCCTATGTTGAGACACGCGAACCAGGCGGAACGCTCTATGCTGAGCGTATTCGGGAGTTGTTATTGTCGCACTCTGCGGAAACCGTAGCGCCAAAGACGGAGTTACTGTTGATGTTCGCAGCCCGTGCGCAGCACATCGAACAACTCATTCTACCGGCACTCGATCGCGGCCAATGGGTCATTTGCGACCGCTTTACCGATGCAACCTACGCCTATCAGGGCGGTGGAAGACAGTTGCCAGTGCAGTGGATTGCCGAACTGGAGTCATTGGTCCAAGGGACCCTGCGACCCGATACCACCCTAATTTTTGATGTATCGGTTGAGGTGGGTTTATCGCGCGCCGGACAGCGCGCGGCACTTGATCGGATAGAATCAGAAGCTGGCGATTTTTTCCAGCGCGTGCGTGCCAGCTACCATGCCATGGCACAGGAAGAACCAGATCGAGTGTTGCTCATTAATGCAGAAGCGGATGAGGCCAGTGTGAGTCACGACATGTTGACTCAGCTTGCGTTGCGATGGGGTTTGCCATGCAGCCTTGGTTAGACCCTGCGTGGCGTGAGATATCCCAAGGTGGTACCTACGGCCGTCCTCAGGCATTTTGCCTGGTGGCGCCTCCCGGTATTTCTGTGCGCCCGCTTCGAGAACAACTGACAGCGGTCTTGCTGTGTCAAAGTACTGAAACGTCGCCCTGTGGACACTGTTCCGGTTGTCATCAGGTGCAACTGGGAACGCATCCAGATCTAATGGCGCTTGTTCCTGAAGGAGCGGCAGGAATGATTCCTGTGGATGCGGTACGTCAAGCTATTCAGGTGGCGTACACCACGGCCGCACTGGGCGGAAAACGTGTGATTCAGGTGCGGCCAGCCGAAGCGCTGAACCAATCCTCAAGTAATGCCTTGCTGAAGATCGTGGAAGAACCACCACCGGGTACTTTCTTTGTGTTCGAGACCGCGCTACCAGGAAAGCTCCTGCCAACTCTGGTGAGCCGGTTGCGAATGATCCGTGTGGCGCCACCAGCGATCGCAGATCTCGCTGCCTTCGCGACGGCTTCTGGGGGGCAAGCTGAGGATGTGGAACTGGGAGACGCACTGCTCTCTGAGCCATTGGCTTGCATCGAGGCACCTGAGCGGTTGGCGCTGGCGAAGTTGGTGCTCAAGGCACTGCACCAAGTGCGGGACGGACAGGATCCGCAAAAGATCGCCAGTCAATTTCAGAAAAAAGATGCCAAGATCATTTTGACCGCTTTTTCTCGGATCGTCATGGCACTGATACGTGCCAAGGCAGAACAACGTGCGGTGTTGGGTTTTGATGGTCCATACCCCGACCCGAACTGGTTTGTACAAGTGCTCGATCGAGTTAATGACAGTCGACTGCAAGCACAAGCAAACATCACGGTGAATTTACCTTTGGCGATGTCGGTTCTGTTGGCGGCTTGGGGTTTTGTTTGGACCAGAGTCCAAGCCTAACCATCACTTGGTTCGGGGCACCTATGCTGTGGTCATGGAACTCTCACTGCGTTGTGATCAGCGCCTTCAATTACTGCATCACTGGTTACCCTTCGCTGGGCGGCCCGCGTTTTTTTTACCCGGAGACTTTGATGCAGCACCGGTCGGTGGCGTGCATCGCTTGCGACTCGAGACCATGGAGTGGACCGTCGAGACACAGGTCCGAATTTTTTGGTTTGCTTCGGTCGGTGTGATGGATCCATTCGTGCCTGGCATTGGCGTGTCGGTCATTTTGGATCATCCAGAATTGAAACAGTTTGCGGATGGAATTTCATCGCAGGACCTGCAAACCCTCGGGCGATCGCTGTTACAATCGTGCTCGGAGGAATTCTATGATCGATTCACACTGCCATCTCGATTGCATCGATATCTCGTCCCGTGAGGGCGGTGTGCAGAGCCTTCTGGATGCGGCCAAAACTCAGGGTGTGGACCGCATGCTGTGTATTTCGATCACACTTGGAAACGATGCACCACGGCAATTAGCCGCAGCTCACGATCCGGTTTGGGCAACTGTGGGAATCCATCCATGTCACGCTCATGAAGAGCCAGGAGTGACCGTTGAGCAATTATCAACTCTGGCCGGTGCACCCAAGGTGATCGCATTGGGGGAGACTGGGCTCGATGGGTACCATGCGCCGGTGGATGATGTGCAACGTGACAGCTTCGCTACCCACCTGATTGCCGGTAAGAAGTTGCAACTACCGATCGTTGTCCATACCCGCGACGCGCGTGAAGAGACTCTTGCGATGATTCGTCAACACGGATGTTTGGAGACTGCGGGTGTGTTGCACTGCTTCACCGAAACCTGGGAGATGGCAAAAGCGGCGCTTGATTTGGGTTACTACATTTCAATGTCTGGAATTGTCAGTTTTCCGAAGGCCACCAATGTGCATGACGTGTGCCGAAAAATTCCTGCCGACCGCTTGTTAATTGAAACGGATGCGCCCTGGTTAGCTCCGGTGCCTTTCCGCGGGAAAACCAATGAGCCGGCTTTTGTTAGCCATGTGGCTGAGGCGGTTGCGGCGCTTCGCGGTGTGTCACCAGCATCCGTTGCTGAGCAAACCACGGAAAATTTTTATCGTCTGTTTCGGGCGGCACAGTGAGTCTGTCACAGGCGGTTCGTGAGGAGCGCGAAAAACGTAAGCAAGCCGCCTTCGTCCGTCGTGAGCAAGACATCCTCAACGTTGCGGAATCGTTGATGGCGGAGCAGGGAATTCGTCCCGTTTCTGTGGACATCATCGCCGCGCACGCGGGTATTGGTAAGGGCACGATTTACAAGCACTTTGATAGCAAACACGAGGTGCTCCTCGCGATTGTAATTCGACACTATGCGACGCTCAGTGCACTGCTGACCCGAGTGGCTGATCCGATCCAGGCGATCACCGATTGGATGGAGGCGCAGTTGCACGCGCCGGCACGCACCACGTTGATTTATGAGTTGTCGAGTTTGTTATCAGCTGACTCTGTTGCGATGCATGCCATCCGAGATGCACGAGATCGGATGCGCCGAAGACTGATTCAGGCACTGTCGGGTCAAAGTATCACCGATGCGATGGACCGCGCGCTGTGGTTGGAGTCTGTTGTCCGAGGTGCGCTGGATGAGATGCAGTCGCCGTTACATCACACTGATTTCGATACTGAACGGTACATTGATGCAATACTCCGAGCAGTTCCCTCAGTGGTGCAGAGCAGCAAGGCGAAAAAGCAGGATTCTCGCTTGACCTATTTGTGATGTATCACGAGCGAATCGCCAGTCTGTAGTCGTCCACCGACGCGTGTTTTCAAAAATACGCCACAATGGTCAGTGTTGAGTGACTCGTTCAGGCGTGTGAGGAATCCCTTGTCACGGCCGCCTTGCCAATCACACTCGGTTGCCAAACAACGAACAATCGGTTCGATAACATCAAACGTCACTTCGCCAATGTGCAACTCCGCGCCAATCCAGTCGGTTTCGGCGAAGGGTGGCAGTCCGTCAACTACGAGATTGCTCCGGTATCTGGCTGGATTGGCTTGAGTGGCAGTTGATACAGCGATGGCATCAACGGTTGCTTGATTGACCAGTGAGATAAAGGCCTCGGGCTCATCTGTCAGCCCTGTCGGTTCATGAATTAATTCAAAGCCCGATGCATCGGGGAAGAATTGGGCCACCCAAGCGGCCAGCGATTCATCCAAATCAAACGGACGCGATAGCGAAAGGGATCTTCCCTGATAGTTGAACAGGGCGTGATCGGCACTCCAATGGACATCGATTTCGGCCAAAATATCGGTTTGAACCGATTGGATGAAATATTTTTTCGGGCGCCAGCCGATGTCCTGTGGTGGCACGCGGTCGCGATGTTGGAGTGCGTAAATCCGATCTCCAGTCATTCGTTGCTGCGGAGCCAAGTCCGCCTGCAGAAGTGATTCTCCAGCAAACCCTTTGATCGGGTAGCGCATGATAGATGCGAGATGCATCAGTGACTTTCGGTAGGATGTTGGCACAGCTCGAGCAACACGCCTTCGGTGTCTTTCGGGTGCACGAAGGCGACCAGGGTCCCGTGCGCGCCAGGCACCGGTGTTTCATTGATGAGGGTGTAGCCAGCATTCTTCAGACGTGCAAGCTCGCTTTCGATATCCGTGACTGTAATTGCCAATTGCTGAAGACCACCCTTGCCCGCGTTTTTGGCAATGAACTTGGCAATCGGAGAGTTCTCTTCGGTGGCAGCGATCAATTCAATACAAGATTCGCCAATCTGAAAAAAGGCCGTTTCCACTTGTTGTGAGTCCACACGGTCTCGACCGGTGAGAGTAAATCCCAACCCCTGGTAGGTTTTGATGGCGGCTTCGATATCCGTTACAGCAATGCCTACATGGTCAATTTTATGCAACATGGTCTTGGATCTCCTCAGACTCGATGATCGTTTTAGCATATAAGAAAAGAGGTGTTGTTCGCGACGAACCGCTAACGATTTAGCGCATCCCGAATCGGCTCAATGCATGCCAATGCCGCCTGGGGGGGAGCCATGTCGCCGCGGGACACTGCTTCGCGCATGTGTTGGTAACGCGCGGCCCACTGCATATCTGCCTTCAACATGTCCGTGATGCCATCATTCAAGAGCCGTTCAAACCACATGCTAGCTTGTTGTTGGCGGCGCGCAGGAATCGCTTCTTGCCCCGCGCTTTGGTATGCCTCGAGCCGACTCCACAGATGATCAATCCCTTTCGGTGCAAGCGAGCTAACAGAGAAGACTTCTGGAGTCCAAAACCCTTGATGCGTAAGAAACCCCATGGCGTTTTTGTAGTGCACTACTGATTGTCCCGCCAAGCGTTCTGCATCTCCATCGGCCTTGTTCACCACAATGAAATCTGCCAATTCCAAAATACCTTTTTTGATGCCCTGCAACTCATCTCCAGCGCCGGGCTGCATCAGCACTAAAAAGGCATCTGTCATGGATTGCACTTCGTATTCGGACTGGCCGACACCCACGGTTTCGACCAAAATGACGTCGTATCCAGCCGCCTCAGCGACCAAAATCGCCTCACGGGTTCTGTTCGCCACACCCCCCAACGAGCGGCCTGCAGGCGACGGTCGGATGAAGGCGGCATCCTCGCGAGAGAGTCGTTCCATCCGTGTTTTGTCGCCAAGAATCGAGCCCCCATGCAATGGCGACGAAGGATCGACTGCCAGAACGCCCACCTTTTTGCCGAGGCTGATCAAATAGAGGCCAAAGGCTTCGATGAAGGTGGACTTCCCAACTCCGGGTACTCCAGAAATTCCAAGCCGGAGGCTTCTTCCAGAATGAGGCAATAAGTGTTCAAGCAACTGTGCAGCCGCTTCGCGATGCGACGGACGACTTGATTCAATGAGGGTAATGGCCTTGGCCAATGCACGCCGTTGGCCTTTTAAGAGAGCAGCCGTGTCAATCGTCGGCACGGGCACTCTCGATGGCTTCAAGCACTTGTTTGGCGCAATCCGGAATCTGTGTTCCAGGTCCGAAGATCGCTGCCACACCGGCATGATAGAGGGTCTGATAATCCTGACGTGGTATCACGCCACCGGCAAAGATGATGATGTCATCGGCTCCTTCGGCAGCGAGTGCCGCTTTGAGCTCGGGAATTAGTGTCAAGTGACCCGCAGCAAGCGAGCTGACGCCAATGGCGTGCACATCGTTTTCGACGGCTTGGCGAGCCACCTCAGCCGGCGTTGAGAACATTGGTGAGAGATCAACGTCGAATCCTAAATCCGCGAAGGCAGTCGCAACTACTTTGGCACCACGGTCATGGCCGTCTTGCCCCATTTTCGCCACCAGAATTCGTGGTCGACGCCCATTGGTTGTTTCAAATGCAGCCACCCGCGTTGTGAGTTGCTGCCAACCGGCGTCGTCTTTGAAATGACTGCCATACACGCCTGATACACTCCGATGTGTGGCCTGGAACCGTGTGAACACGGACTCCAGGGCGTCCGAGATTTCTCCGACTGTACAGCGTGCTCGAATCGCGTCAATGGCGAGCCCCAGTAAATTGCCTTCGCCAGATTTAGCACAGGCCGTTAGTGCATTCAGGCAACGATCGGCCACTGCGCTGTCGCGGTCATTCTTGATCTTGGCCAGTTGTTTGATTTGGGCATCACGGACACGGGCATTGTCAATTGAGAGAACATCGATCTCTTCCTCGGTGCCTTCAGCCAATCGGTATTTATTGACGCCGACGATAACGTCTTCGCCACGGTCGATTCGCGCTTGCTTGTTGGTCGCCGATTCCTCAATACGTAGTTTGGGAAGCCCGGCTTCGATCGCCTTTGCCATGCCGCCCTCGGCTTCAACCTCGGCGATCAATTCACGGGCGCGTGTAGCAAGTTCGTCAGTCAAAGACTCCATCATGTAGGAGCCACCCCAGGGATCAACTACCTGGCGGATCCCAGTTTCTTCTTGCAGGATAAGCTGCGTATTACGGGCGATACGGGCGCTAAACTCAGTTGGTAGGGCGATTGCTTCATCAAAGGAGTTGGTGTGCAGCGATTGTGTACCGCCAAAGACCGCTGCCATGGCCTCAATGGTGGTTCGAACCACATTGTTGTAGGGATCTTGTTCAGTCAGGGACCAACCTGAGGTCTGACAATGAGTGCGCAACACCGTTGAACGCTCATCTTTGGGGTCAAACTCATTGACGATTTCATTCCAGAGAAGACGCGCCGCGCGAAGTTTTGCGATCTCCATATAGAAATTCATGCCGATGCCAAAAAAGAACGACAGTCGTGGCGCAAACTGGTCAATATCGAGTCCTGAAGCCAATGCAGTGCGGATGTATTCTTTACCGTCTGCAAGGGTGTACGCGAGCTCCAGAGCAGCGTCAGCCCCTGCTTCTTGGATGTGGTAGCCGGAAATCGAAATGGTATTGAATTTCGGCATGTGTTCAGAGCAATAGCTGATGATATCGCCAATAATCCGCATCGAGGGGGCAGGCGGATAAATGTACGTGTTACGCACCATGAATTCTTTCAAGATGTCATTTTGGATAGTGCCGGAAAGTTGCGCTTGTGAGATGCCTTGCTCTTCCGCGGCGACGATGTAGCCAGCTAGGATTGGCAGCACGGCGCCATTCATCGTCATGGAGACAGAGACTTGATCCAGCGGGATTCCGTCAAACAGAACTTTCATGTCTTCGACTGAATCAATAGCCACACCTGCCTTTCCGACGTCCCCAGAAACACGTGGATGGTCTGAGTCGTAGCCTCGGTGAGTCGCGAGGTCAAACGCGACTGAGACACCTTGGCCGCCGGCTGCGAGCGCTTTACGGTAAAAGGCATTCGATTCTTCAGCAGTAGAGAACCCGGCATATTGGCGAATTGTCCAAGGCCGACCGGCGTACATGGTGGCTTTTGGTCCGCGCAAGAAAGGCGCCATTCCAGGTAAAGAATGACGTGCATCAATGTGTGCCACATCGTCTTCGGTATAGAGCATTTTCAGCCCAATACCCTCAGGCGTAAACCAGGTCATCTCATCAGGTGTCAGCCCCTTGGTTTCACGGCCAACGAGCTGATTCCACTGTGTTTTATCTGTCATAACCGCCTCACAGGCTCTGTAGTGCGTGAAGTGTATGTTGTGTTCGCGCCAAAGCCACTACCTCAGGATCAATACGTTCTGCCGCTTCATCGGGCGTGATTCGGTACAAGGGTTGGCCTTTTTTCACGATCACACCATCGCTTTGATCAACTAGGATTTCGGTGACTGTGCCGGAGAATTCGGCGTACACCTTATTAAACATTTTCATGACTTCAACGATGTACAACGGATCGCCGACATTAAAGTGGGTGCCAACGTCGAGAAACGCAGGTGCACCCGGAGTCTCTTGGGCATAAAACATGCCCCCGGAGACTGCGACGATTTCGTCCGCAGAGGCCTTGGGTGGTGGTACCAAAATCTTGCGCGCCTGTTCGGTGAGCACAGGATCTTTCAGCGACTCGGGAATATCAACGCTCAGATCTTCACGCACAGTCAGTGCATCAAAGTCCGTGGCGACTGATGTTTTGACTAAGGCGCCCAGTAACTCAAGGCCCATTTGGAATCCATGATGCGCGGCTTGCACCTCCAACCACTGCTCGGAGTCGATCTCCGTGGGGCATTGGTTGTCGGTCAGTAGATGTTGCCATTCGGACCAGCTCCGCTCGCCGAGTCGCTCCGTTAAATGTGCGTAGAAGGCGATCCCTTGTTCGAGGATCAGTTGGTCATGGTCCCAGATGACTTCCATTGCAGCGACCCCAGGCCGCGCATCCATGTTGAGGTAATGATACAGGTCGGCGAGTACCGTAAAGGGGTTGATTTGCCATGCAAGCCGACCGCTCTCAAGTGTCCATTGGTGACGTGTTTTGGCAACCCACCCCATCAGTAGGTGCGGATTTGCACACACCATTTGTAGTGGTCGACAAATGAGTGTGTGTTTGCGTGCAAACAATGCTGGATCAACCGAGTGCTCCATCAGGTGCGCAAATCCCACATGAAAGTCGAGCTGTGAGGCCTCGCGGTAGAGCTGACCCACCAGTGTCAGGTAGGGCTGAATAAACGCGGTGGTCGATTTAGCATGCGGATCCTGAGCCAAAAACCAATGTACGAGACCGTAATGGAACTCGAGATTGGTTTGCACATCCTGCCCATCAATGGTCATTTGCCGCAATACTTCGGCCAGCTCAGCATAACTGGCGCGTCGATCCTGTCCCACCGTCAGCAATAGAGCAATGTTGGAATCATAAGCCCCGGCTAAGGTGTATTTCATGAAGCCACCGGTGTCAGGATTGGCCACACAAATGCCTTGGTCATCGCGGATCTCAGTGGTGATCGGGGCCGACCAGTGCTCGATCACTCCGCCGGCATGCGGGGCAAGGCCAGCATTGGTGGCATTCAGTCGCGCCTCAACCGAGGCCGGCTGGCGAGGGACCCGTGTTGGTTTCGGTAAACGGGTTTTGTGCCAAGCGATGATCGCCATGGCCTCCACCAGTGACTCCACAACAAATGAGTCGGTTGGATCGTCTGGATTTTCGAAGCGAAGCCCGTAACACAGTTCACTGACACGATGTTCCACCTGGATTCGGGTGTTCATTTCCATGAAGAAATGTTGGTCCGCATCGACGATACACTCAAAGGTTGAAACAGAGTCGAGACCAACGGCCTCGCCAAAGCGTGTAGCTTCGGACTCCATCCGCTGCAGGACCGCCAAGTCGGTTTGTAACGCATCAGCCCGCACTGCGTTGCCCTGCGCGCGACTGCTTGCGATAGCCGCTTCGAGCGCTTCAACTGTGGTCGAGACTTCGAGAAGTTTTTGCTCGTGCATTTGCAGCGAACAATCCCGCCCACCGAGAGTCAGACACCACTGTCCATTACCGATCACCTGAATTTCTTGATGTCGGGTGGTCTCAATATTGAGCTCAATTAATACGTTTTTGTTGTCGCCACGACCAGTTGCTTTGACTTCGTTCAACACTTCACGCAGGAGCGACGGGACCGGCGCTGAAGCCGCCTCAGCTTGTGCCTTGGCATCACCTGGATAGTCTTTGGGAGCTTTAAGGATACGTTGTCCTTTGCCGCCACCACCGCCAATGGCCTTTAAGCGTACCCGATTGTTGGGCTGCTCGAGAAACAGCTGAAAGACCTCGATGCGTGCCTGCTCTGCGATTTCGTCAACACTGATGATATCGACTAAGGCATTGTAGCTGGCCGCCAACAGTACTTCTGCTTGAGTTGCCTCGTCCTCACTGGCTGGCAGATCGAGGTTGTGGGCTTTGGCGATCTTCTCTAATCCACCTTCGCGGCTGGCTTTAGCCAAGAGCGTGCGGACTGTGAGGTTATCCAAGCCGGGCACTACCGAGACGTTTGCAGCCAGTGCTGTGCGCTTGGCCTCATCTTTCAGGCCTGCTTGTCGGACCGTGCGTGAGCATGGTCCGACAAAGGTCAAACCGGAGGCCTCGATGGCCTTTACCAAGCTCTCGTCTTCGGCCATGAAGCCGTAGCCTGCGAAGACGGCATTATGTCCATTGTCTTTGGCGATCTGGATGATTTGTGCGATGCGTTGCTCACGTTCTTCTTTGCTGGCACCGGTGTAGTCTGGCACGCGATGAATGCGAGTTGGGTCTGTCATCGATCGGAGCTCAGGAGCTAACGCATTTTGATAGGTGATCGAGTCCTTTTCGGACAATAAGATGCCGAATCGTGCACCCATCTCGGTCAACACATCCATGACTTCTTTACGGATTGGACCACGACAAATGATCAGGCAATCCAGATCTTCGCAGGCAAACTGGCGTACCCATGCAGAATCAGATTGTTGCAAACGGCGATTTTGATGAATCAACTCATGACGCATTAGTGAAACTCCCTTTGCACCGCATGCATGGGTGATGGTGTGTAGGCTTTAATGTAGCGTGCAAAGTTTTCACCCAACACAACGCGCAAGTCTTGCGGCATGACAATTTGACTGATGGAACCCAAGGACAGCGCCTCTCGGGGATTCATCAACTCCTCCTCATAGCGCAATCCCAAAGCGGCTTCTTGTTCTTTAAGCCACTGCGCCGCATGCGGGTCACCTTGCTTGATACGCTGCTGTGTCTCTAACCGGAGAGCTTTGAGTTCATCCTTGTAGACGAACTCTTTGCCCGCCGGTCCCATTACGGCAAGTCGCGTGGTTGGAAGGGCAAACACCATGTCTGCACCCAATTTGTAGTTATTGAATGCGGCGTATGCGCCACCAAAGGCATTGCGGATGATGAGCAAGAAGCGGGGCACACGAAGATCAATGATGGCGTCCAGCATCGCTCTGCCCGCCTGTACAATGCCACGGCTTTCTTGGTCACGGCCTGGCAAAAATCCGGTGGTATCCTCCAGGAACAACATGGGAATGTTGTAAAGGTTACAAAAGCGGATAAAGCGCGCGTTCTTGTAGGCCGCATCAATATCTATCTGGCCTGAGGCGACGGCTGAGTTGTTCGCACAAAAACCGATCACGTGGCCGCCGATTCGCCCGAACGCACAGATGGTGTTGCGTGCACGGTTCGGTTGGAATTCGTAGAAGTCACCATGGTCACACACCTGTTGGATCAAAATGGTGACATCCAACGGGGTATTGAATCCACTGGGGCTGTTGAAAGCCCGCTTCAGCAAAATGTCGGCATCCCAAGTTTTTCGGGTGATCGGATCCGAAGTGGCCTGAAATGGAGCTGACTCCGCATTGTTCGAAGGCAAGTATCTGAGCAGTCGGCGTACTTTTCGGATGGCTTGTACTTCGTCATCCACCACAAAGTCTGTGACTCCGGTCTGGCTGTGCACGCTGGGCCCACCGAGTTCGTCAGGTGTCACGTCTTCGCCTAGAACACTTTTTATTACCGCAGGGCCTGTGAGCCCGAAAAATGTGTCATTCGGCTGGATGACGAACGAACCCTGGCGGGGGAGGTATGATCCGCCACCGGCATTGAAGCCGAACATGCACATGATCGAGGGGACACGCCCAGAAATTTCTCGTAAGGCACGAAAGGCCTCGGCGTAACCGTCCAAGCCACCGACACCGGCTGGGACATATGCCCCGGCGGAGTCGTTAAATCCAACGACTGGAATTCCGAGCTTTCCGGCAGTTTGAAAAAGTTGAGCCAGTTTGGATCCGTTGGTGGAATCCATGGAACCGGCACGAACTGTGAAGTCATGTCCATAAATAGCAACATCGCGTCCGCCGACCTTGGCCAAAGCGGTGACCAGACTCGCTCCGTCTAGATTTGGCCCCCAGTTTTGGAACAAGATGGTGGGCTCGGCATCGACCAAGAGTGCGATGCGTTCCCAGACTGTCATGCGATTTTTTTGGTGTTGACGCTCGATGGCGGTGACCGGCGCTCCTTTCGGCCGCTGCTGGAGTTCCCAGCCTGCCTTTAATGCCTCTTCATAACGTCCAGGGGTGCGTGTGATCTCACCAGGAATCTCGAACCGTTTGATGTCTGGCTCATGAAAAGGGTTGGTCAGGCGGGCCTTTGAGTCAGTCGAAGCCATGGAGTTGCTTTCCTTGTTCCCGATGCAGTGTTTTCGATAATTGAGTATCATGATGCAACGCACACATCGCGTACAAACGACTTTCGTAGGATTTACTCATGACGGAACACCTTAAGTGATTCGGCACTTTGTCTTTTTCTCAGCACGACCGGGTCAAGTAGAGACCGTCTTCCAAGGCTTGCAGCTGCTCGAGTCGATCCCACATGCGCGCCATATCGAGGTGCGACGGAACGAGAAACTCGATGCACTCTCCAACGAGATTGACGTCGTAGTGTATGCGGAGTTCGAATCAGACGAAGCTCTGTCTGCGTTTAAGGCGCACCCGCTGTATCAAGAGTCGATTGAGCGTGTCCGGCCCAATCGTGAACTCCGTTTTGTCGCCGATACCCGATCAATCTAATCGATATCAATCCAAACAGGGCAATGATCCGAGGGTTTCTCCATGGCTCGGATGTCGTAATCAATTCCCGATGCCGTGATACGTTCGAACAACGGCTGGGTGACGAGGATGTGGTCAATCCGCAAACCGCGTTTGGGGACGTCTTCAAACCCCTTAGAGCGGTAATCGAACCAACTGAACCGATCGTTAACCGCGGGGTGCAATGTGCGCCAACTGTCGATCAGGCCCCACTCGGTGAGTCGGCTGAACCATTCACGCTCTTCGGGTAGAAATGAACTTTTTCCGGTTCGTAACCACCGTTGTTTGGCGTCTGCAGAAATACCAATGTCGTTGTCTACTGGAGCAATATTGAAATCGCCCATCACAGCGATACAAGCACTGGGGTCATATTCCTCTTGCAGCGTTCGCAACAGGTCCTGATAAAACGCTTCTTTGGCTGGAAACTTGGTGGGATGGTCTCGACCCTCACCTTGTGGAAAGTAGCCATTGAAAACGGTCAGTTCGGTGCCGTCATTAAGGCGATAGCGGCCACGAATCATCCGCCGCTGCGCATCATCAGAGTCACCGGTATAACCACGAAAAATATCGATTGGTTCTGGTTTGCTGGCCAGAGCGACACCGTAGTGGCCTTTCTGACCATGGGTATCAAAGCGCCAGTTGAGGAACTCCAAATCTTCATAGGGGAACTGTTCGTCGGCAACTTTGACCTCTTGTAGCCCCAGTACATCGGGATTGAGCTGCCGTTGAATGGCTTCGAGTTGATGAATCCGAGCGCGGATGCCGTTGATATTAAATGAGACGAGTCGCATAAGAGTCTTTTCTGTTACAGGATCGGTGCATACTATCAGACCGAAGGAGAGGCTCAATGAAGATCACGTTGATGCGCCACGGGGAAGCGGTGCCCTTTGCGCCGACCGACGCCGAACGGCGATTAACCCCAACCGGGCGCGGAGAAGCGACACGCACCACGAACCAGTTGAGGCACGGTGGATTTCATCCAACCCAAGTGTTGTGTTCAACCCATCAGAGGGCGATCGAGACGGCCACCATTGTTGCTGACCTGTTCGATTTGCCGGCACCTGGTTCGGTGACTGGTATTCTCCCTGAGGACCCTTGGCAAGCGGCCTTGGCAGTCCTTGAGTCGCAGTTGAGTGAAGGTACTTTGGTGGTGTTTCATCAACCGATATTGACGCAGATTGTGGGGCACTTACTGTCAGGCGATCCGCGCATGGATGTTGAGCCCCGCGCCGTTCCCGCGACTGCGTATGTCTTATCACTGGAGGATTTCGTCGCAGGTGGGGCCACGTTAATTGCAGCGTATACGCCCTGATGCCTGAGTCGCTAACAGTTCCTTCGCGGCGACTGAATTTTTCAGTGAATGGCTTGAATCTAGTGGCCGAAGCGAGTGGTCCAAGAGATGGCATCCCTGTGTTGGCTTTGCACGGTTGGTTAGACAATGCCGCCTCATTTACGCACCTTACTCCCTTCCTTGCCGGCTGCCATGTGGTGGCTTTGGATCAGCGAGGGCATGGTTTGTCGTCTCATGCCGCGCAACCCTATCAAATCTGGGATGGCGTACCAGATGTCATCGCCGTGTTAGATCAGCTCGATTGGGAATCAGCGATTGTCTTGGGGCATTCGATGGGGGCTGCCATTGCAACTTTGTGTGCAAGCGCGTTTCCTGAGCGTGTGCGTGCGCTTTGGTTAATCGAGGGCTTGGGTCCTTGGACTTATGCAGACACTGAGGCTCCTGATCTACTGCGCCTCGCTACAGAGCGTCTGTTGGCATTACCGAAGCGCCGTAAACCTCGATATGAAAATTTTGAGGACGCACTCCGCGCGCGGATAAACGGGGGTGTAGTTCCTTTGACCGAAGCTGCCGCGCGACCAATTGTCGCACGCGGACTGAATCAGACTGTAGATGGATGGACTTGGGCGGCAGACCAACATCTGACGTTACCGGCGCAATTCCGGATGGACGAAGTCCAAGTTCATGCTTTTTTAAAACGGCTCACGATGCCGATCAGCCTGGCTCTGGGGTCCACTGGAATTTTTTCGCAATGTGGCGGCTTAGCAGACCGGCGGTCACTTTTACCGCAGATCAGGGTAGAAACTTTCCAAGGTGGTCACCATCTCCACTTGGAGGGCGCAGAGCGTGCCATTGCATCTTGGTTTTTAAACTCATTGGAGAGTGCATGAGACGGTTGGTTATTTGGTTTAGCGCATGGGCAGTGTCGACGGGTGTGATGGCGGCTGACGTGCCAGGATCGCAGGATATCCCGGATGTACAGCGACCAATTGGTGCTGAAATCGTGCGCTACGGGGACGGAGTGCAGTCCGCCATTCGGATTCCTCTGGACCGGGTGCAGCGCGTCAATAATCGCTTGGAGATCAACCGGGAGTTGGATATCGAAGGGCACGTCATGGACGTAACGTATCAACTGAGCTCCCGTCAAGATTATGTCAATTACATCGAGTCCCTGTTGGCGACACTCGAGCAACGCGGTGCGGAGGTGCTGTGGTCATGCGAAAGCCGCGCCTGCGGTGTCAGTGGCTTGTGGGCTAACACTTTGTTCAAGGTGCGCGAGTTGTATGGACCGAACGGCAATCAACTGTACTTCGCGGTGAAACTGCCGGGTGAAGTGGATCGATACTTGTCCGCCTACGGCATGGAACAGGGCAATCGGCGTCAGTACGTGCACATCCGTTTGATTGAACCCGATATCGATCAGCGCAGTTTTGATGGGGCGCAAGCACTGCTAACGGATGGGCGTGTGATCCTACCGATTGTTTTTGCAGGCAACCGAGTGAGTCCAGAAAGCCGAGAGGTAGTGGCTGAGATAGCAGCCAATTTGCAGTCGCTCGCGCCATCGGATTTAGCCATCGTCGCCTATACGGCGGTAACACCTGGAGGCGCGTTGGCCGATGCCCTGAGTCAGTCGCAGTTACGTGCTGAGCATGTGAAAGAGTTGCTACAGGATGCAGGTCTTACGATTTCAAGCGCCCACGGCTTGGGTGGTTTGGTTGCGCCGATGGGTGCCTCACCAGAACGAGTCGAGATTGTGAAATATCGCTGATCTTTTGGTCGGAGTCTGGCGAGATCGGCCACAAGCGAGCTAGACTTCGATTATGTTAAGTGAACACATCGATGCTACCGCGGTATCCAGCCAGGCGGCTCAACTCATTCTCGATTATTGGTTTCGTGAGTACGCAGCAGGCGATCTTGCGGCGAAGCAAGACGCACGCTGGTTTCGTGGCGGGGAATCAGTTGATGCCGACATTGGACAGCGCTTCGGTCACCGTGTCGAGCTGGCCTTGGCCGGCGGATTCAAAGATTGGGAAAGCGAGCCAGAAAGTCGTTTGGCTCTGATTCTGCTACTGGATCAGTTCACCCGGAATATATTTCGTGGCACCGCGCGTGCCTTTGCTGGCGATACGCGTGCGGTAGTGCTGGCGCGGCGGGGTCAGGCACGGGGTTTGTTTGACTCCTTGCCGCTGATCCAGCAAGTATTTGCCTTGATGCCACTTGAGCATAGCGAGTTACTGTCAGATCAGGCTGCTTGCGTTGCGGGTATGCAACGCCTCTTGTCTCTGTCTCCGGAAGGCGAACGCCCCCGGTTTGAAGGGTTTTTGCAGCACGCACTTGAACACAAAGCAATTATTGAGCGGTTTGGGCGATTTCCACACAGAAACCAGCTGTTGGCACGAATCTCCACTGAGAACGAACGGCGCTTTCTGCAGGAGGCAAAAACCTATGGGCAGGTTGCCGCGCGGTGAAGATTTATTCCCCACGCCAAGTGGCGCAAACCATTCTTGATGGCTTTGCCGCGTACCGGCATCAGTTTATTCACATCACCTTGGGTGCGAGAGCGCGATTTGAACAGCAGGCTTGGCGTGATGTGCAAAAAGCAGCGCAAGAACGGATCGATCTGTATGAGGATGCGGTACAAGCCGTGCATCGCACGCTTTCTGAGCGAGTAGGGTACGAAAACCTTACGCTTGAGATCTGGGCCGAAGCGCGGCACAACTACATTGTGCTGATTCAGGAGCGGACCGATCCTGAATTGTGCGAGACGTTTTTCAATTCGATTTATTGCGACATTTTTCGACACCAGAACATCAATGACAAAACTGCATTTTTAAACTCTTGGTTCGGTGATCGAGGTGGAAATGCCAGTGGTCAGGTTGAGATTTTCATGCGCTATACCTTCGCCGAGACGGTACCTGAAGTTTGTGACCGTATTCTCGATGATTATGGGTTCAGTGTTGGCTGGCACGACCGAAGGGTTGGTCGGAAACGTCTGACCAAAGGCATTGAAGCGGCTATTCCGAGTGGATTTCTGAGTGACCCCAGTGCGCGTCTTGAGATCCTGAAACCGGTGTTTTATCGCAACAAAGGTGCATATCTGGTGGGTCGACTGATCAGTGATGCGGGGTTGTCTCCGATTGTCATCGCATTGATGCACCGCAATGAGACTGGATGCGAGGTGGATGCGGTGATCACAGACCCCGATGAAGTCAGTGTGGTGTTCAGTTTCACACGCAGTTATTTCATGGTCGACGTACCTGTGCCAGTCGATTTTGTCGCTTTCTTGCAAACATTGATGCCGGCCAAGCAACGGCACGAGCTGTACACCGCGATCGGCTTTTACAAACATGGAAAAACAGAGTTTGTTCGGCTGTTCAATCGCCATCTGGCGCAGTCAGACGACCAGTTTGTCATGGCCCCTGGTATCAAAGGTTTGGTGATGTCGGTGTTTACACTGCCCTCGTTTCAGATCGTATTCAAACTGATTAAGGACCGCTTTGGTCCGAGTAAAAATGTGACTCGACAGACGGTACTGGATAAATACCATTTGGTGAAAATCCATGATCGAGTTGGGCGCATGGCAGACACGCAAGAGTTCGCCAATTTATCGCTGCCCTTGGCGCGCTTTGATCGCGAGTGCCTGCAGGAGTTGTTGAATCTCTGTGCAGGGACGGTTTCGGTTGAGGGCGATGCAGTGGTAATCAAACATCTCTACACAGAGCGCAGAATGATTCCACTGAACCTCTACATTGAGCAGGCCTCAGATGAAGAACGGTTGGCGGCCTTGGATGAGTACGGTGAAGCGATTAAGCAATTGGCAGCAGCGAATATTTTTCCTGGTGATATGTTGCTTAAGAATTTTGGCGTGACTCGGCATGGGCGCGTGGTCTTTTATGACTACGATGAGATTTCGTATCTCACCGAAGTCAACTTTCGGAAGATTCCAGAGCCGCAGACATACGAGCAAGAAATGGCGTCGGAGCCTTGGTACACCATTGCGCCAGAAGATGTGTTTCCCGAAGAGTTTGCGACTTTCTTGTTCCCTTCGGCGAAAATTCGTCAAGAGTTTGCCGCCATTCATGGCGATTTGTTCGAGGCTGGATATTGGATTGGCCTGCAAGACCGCATTCGACAGGGGCAGATGATGGAATTCTTTCCCTACAAAACAACGGGCCAAGCGCCCGGTTGGTCACTCGTCTGAGTGCGTATCGCGCCGGAGTCGGTGAGCATCACTCGGGTTTGCATGGGTGAGGTAAAACTCATCGCGGAACGTTGCAACCCAGTCCGGTTGGTACACCACCAACAACGATAGCACCGTGCCGGTGATGAACCCCTCAGGGAAGGCTTGCATCAGGCTGTACGGAAAATAAAAGCTGGTAAGGTAATCGAGATCATAGACCCCAGAAAGCCACAGTACGGTAGTCACGACAGTTCCTGAGATGCTGACTGCAAGGCTGGCGCCAAAAAATCCGACGCCCCAAATGTAGGCGAAGAAATTTGGCGGAAGCCGGTGCAATGAGAGGCGCCAGATCAAGTGTGTGATACCTCCGGGTATCGCGAGAACAGCCAACGCAGACATCGGGATGTCAACGACAGATCCAGCGCCTGAGAGTGCATTGCCAAGCATGCCCAAAACACCACCAATCAACATGTAGTGAAAGCCAAATAGCAACGTCATCAATGCCGAGCCAAAGACATGGAAATTCAGTCCTGGATCAATACCTGCATTGAGACGCCAAAGCAGCGTGAAAAAGAGCGTCATGGCGGCCCAGACACTGGTGTCTTTTAGATTTGCTAGGTGCGCCAAATCGAGCCGAAACACAGACCAAACAAGCAGACACCAAAAAAGCACCTGTGCCAAAATCCATGTGCTCATGGGCCAGGCCGCGCTGAGTCCGTGCAAAAGCATCAGAATTGCTCAGGTGGTGCGAGGGGGAAGTGGGTTTCACCTTCAGGAATTTCCAGCACCAGTGTGTCCATTCCGTGGGTCGCCGCGACACAGCACAGACGTGGCGTCAGCCATGCGGCCTCGTCGGCAGACAGGCGTAAAATATTGATCCGCATGCACGTGCCTTCGACTTGTGGCTCGATCGCGACCAACAGCGTCGGCGTGTCAAAGCGCAAGGATTCCGCATCCAGAGGCATCAGCGTTTTGCTTGGATCACCGGTCAATCGCATCATGCGGTGCGGGATCCCGGCATCATCAAAGACCGGTCCTTCCGGTAAAAATCCGTGGTTGGCATAAAATCCCATGGCACTGAGCTGGGCGCCAAGTGTCGGCACGTTGCCGTTTTCTTGGATATGTGAGATTGCGGCACGCAATAATTTACTGCCTACGTTGCGTTTTCGGTAGGCAGCCAGTACCGCCATCCGACCAATCTTGTAGCCATCGATAATGCGGGCGCAGCCGACCGGCTCGCCGTCGCGAATCGCTAACAGATGATGGGCTTCGGCATCCAGGTCATCCCACTCCTCAGTGGGGTCGATTTGCTGTTCGTTGACAAAAACCGCGGTGCGAATTGCTTGCAACGCATCCCGATGCGTTTCCCATGAGACTGCCTCAACCACTGTCCTCGGCCGGTTGGAGTGCGCCGTCGACGATGAGTGCGATGAGTGTGGCATGCCATCGGGGGTCAAGGTCTCTGATGGTTTGGCTGTCAATAACCCGCGAATCCGCGAGCTGACGTAATGCATGAGGCGCGTGATCACCAATCTGCTCTCCGTTGATGAATATTGTGTCGTCAAAATAGGCCATTCGGGTGCCGGGATCGAGCTCAAAGAATCCATCACCCTGTATCAGGGCCTGCGCATCGGCTTCACTGAGATCGGATTCGGGTGGATCTTCTAGATAGGGAAGCGTGACCCGCGAGGCTAAAATTGAGGCCAGTCGCGCCCGATCGTTACAAAATTCTCGTAACAACTGCTCAACACACTGCAGATCATCGTCGGTGATCTCAGCAGGCCCGCGGCGTTCACTGCGCTGCGGATCGGTATATCGAAGCCATTGAGTACTTTGATCACAGTGCTCCAGAGCTGCTTCAAGCAGTTGCCCCGCATCCGGTGCTCGAAAGCCGATTGATAACGTCATGCAATCAGGATCTAACGACACACCGTGATGAATGACATGTGGTGGCAAATACAGCACGTCGCCCGGTGCCATAGTGACCGTCAGTTCCGGAGTTTGCGGGCTGACCAAGGCTAACGGTTGATTGGCCAGTAGTGGTGTCGATTGCGTTGCCACTGGGCCTACTTCCCACTGACGGCGGCCGTTGAGCTGTACCAAAAACACACTGAATTGATCAAAATGGCGTCCCACACTGCCGCCGACTGACGCCCACGAGAGCATGCAATCTTCAAAGCGCCAACTGGGCAGCCACGCCATATCACGGCGTAATGCATCATATTCTGGGAAGATGTGCTCGAGCGCTTGCAGCAGCACAGTCCAGGCGCCCTTGGGTGGATCGAAGTGATCAAATGGCCCGTGCTGCAGGGTAAAACGATCGCCTTCTTGTCCTGTGATTAGACGCGCCGGCAACGCGGTGTGTACCAATATATCGCGCAACGTGTCTGGATCTGGCACCAATGCACTAGCATCAACTGCCTGTTTTAAGACAACCGGTGAGCGCTGCCAAAAAGGACGCAACCGCTCCCCGTCGGACAGCTGGACCCCTTCGAGTACCTCGATGGTCATATGTTCCGCGCTTGCGCCTCGGCACTGCCAGTGTAGTTAAGTGGAGTCATCTGCAGCAAAACTTGACGCGCATCCTCTGGGATATCGAGATTCTCGATGAACTGCCGTAGGGACGCTTCATCAATTGGTTTACCGCGGGTCAGGGCTTTGAGTTGCTCATAAGGCTTTTCTATCCCATACCGGCGCATCACAGTCTGTACCGGTTCAGCCAACACTTCCCAGCGCTTGCCCAAATCCTCGGTGATCACCACCAGATTCAACTCCAATTTGCCAAGCCCTTTCAGAGTCGATTCGTAGGCGATCAGGCTGTGTGCGGCACCGACGCCAACATTGCGAAGTACTGTCGAGTCGGTCAAATCACGTTGCCAGCGCGACATTGGCAGTTTGCCAGCCAGATGTTCAAACAGCGCATTGGCGAGACCGAGATTGCCCTCAGAGTTTTCGAAATCGATCGGATTGACTTTGTGCGGCATGGTTGAGGAGCCGACTTCACCGTCCACTGTCTTTTGTTTGAAATAGTCCAGCGAAATGTAACTCCAGAGATCGCGGTCTAAATCAATCAACACGGTGTTGAATCGCTTCAGGGCATCGAAATACTCGGCAATGCAATCGTGCGGTTCGATTTGTGTGGTGTAGGGATTCAGGGTCAGCCCCAAATTAGCAATCACTTCCTCGGCATGGCTTTGCCAATCGATTTCTGGGTATGCAGCCAAGTGGGCGTTGTAGTTGCCGACTGCGCCGTTGAGCTTGCCGCTTAACACAACCGCCTCAAACTGTGTCATTTGTCGTTCGAGTCGAGCCACCACGTTGGCAAATTCTTTACCGACAGTGGTCGGTGAGGCGCTTTGACCGTGCGTACGCGAGAGCATTGCATGGCTTGCCCAGTCGTGTGCGAGTCGGCGTAAGACGGCGATAATCTCACGCATTTTTGGACCAAGGACTTGGCTTCGCATGCGCGAGAGCATGAGGCTGTAGGCCAGATTGTTGATGTCTTCACTGGTGCAGGCAAAGTGCACAAATTCCGCGATGGCATGGAGCTCTGGGTTTTCCGCGAACTTTTCTTTGATGAAATATTCGACTGCTTTAACGTCGTGGTTGGTGGTCGCCTCAATCGCTTTGATGCGTTCGCCACAGGCTTCCGAAAACCCTGCAGTGATGGCGTCAATGTCCGCCAGTGCTTGTTGCGACAGTGGAGCGACTTCGTCGATTCCAGCGTGATTGGCCAAGGACTTGATCCAGGCCAGTTCCACCTCGACTCGAGCCTGCATAAGCCCCAATTCGCTTGCGATGGGACGCAGAGCGTCCACTTTGGATGCGTAACGGCCATCGATCGGTGACAGCGCAGTCAGTGTAGAAAGTGTCATATGAATCCTATAAGCCGAGTGAATCGAGTTCTTGGAAAACTCGGCCACGTTGAAATAACAGCGCAAGCCGTCCGCCGCCTAGCTGTCGATACAGCATTGCAGCGCGGATGCCACTCAATAAAAGCGCCCGTACTTTAGCAGGATTGTTGCCCTGCTGGAGATGTCGCCCATGATTGCCAGTGACCATGATGCGAAATTTAAGTGTCGACACAGTTTCTTGGTAGGCCGTGTTGAGGGTCTCGATGACCGCTTCATGAGTGGGGTTAAGTGACTCCGATTTGGCCACTGCCACCTCAAGGTGCCCGCGCAACCTGTCCAAGAGAGCGGGTTGCTTACTGAGCTGCCGCTCCACTTGCATCAGGCTGATGAAATAACGGATTACATCTGGGTATTTTCGATTACCTCCCCGACCAAGCATCTCTCGAAGCATTTTGGCGCCCGGTCGGAGCTTGTCGATGTGGCCACCATACACATCCAGTGTGCTATCGGCAGACAGGGTCAGCGTACTTTCAATCAACAGTGCGAATTCGTCATAGGGAACCAGTCCGGTATTGGCCAGACGGTCGACCTGATGTGCCGCCATGGCCAATGCACACAGTGGATACAGCCGATCAGATTGGCTCATGCGAAAGCTTCCTCAATAACAGCGCCACCTAAACAGGCATCGCCTTGATAAATCACAACCGATTGTCCTGGCGTAACAGCGCGCTCAGGTTCGGCAAATTCAATGTGCAGTTCGTCACCGTGTAATTCCACAGTGCAGGGCGCGTCTGTGGCGCGGTAGCGCACTTTGGCCGTCAATTGTTGCGGTAATCTGGGCGGCTCACCAATCCAGTTAATCTGCCCGGCGCGCAGTCCTTTTGAAAACAACAGCGGGTGATCGGTTCCCTGAACCACTACCAGCTCATTGCTGCATAGATTTTTTCTGGCCACGAACCACGGCGCATCGGTGAAGTCTTTGAGCCCACCGATTCCGAGACCTTGGCGTTGCCCCAAGGTGTAAAACATCAGGCCTTGATGGGTGCCGATGCATTGCCCGCTGTCGGTGACGATGTTCCCAGGCTGGGGTTTGACGTAGGTTTTAAGAAAATCGGAAAACCGCCGCTCACCAATGAAGCAAATGCCGGTTGAGTCTTTTTTTCGCGCCGTAATGAAGCCTTGCGACTCGGCAATATCCCTAACGTCGGGTTTCAGGAGATCTCCCACTGGGAACAGACAGGACTGGACTTGCTCTGCTGTTAACGCCCACAAAAAATAACTTTGATCTTTGTTTTGGTCGAGCCCACGGTGTAACGGATTGGATCCATCTACGCGCCGTACATAGTGGCCAGTGGCGATCAGATCGGCGCCGAGGTCATGGGCATAGTCCAAAAATGCTCGAAACTTGATCTCGCGATTGCACAGGATGTCGGGATTCGGTGTCCGACCGTTTTGTACTTCTGTCAAAAAGTGTGCAAAAACGCCGTCCCAGTATTCGGCTGCGAAATTCACCCGATGCAGTCGGATGCCAAGGGTGTCAGCGACCTGCTCAGCGTCGGCTAAGTCAGCTAATGCGGTGCAGTATTCGGTGCCGTCGTCCTCATCCCAATTTTTCATGAACATGCCTTCGACGGCATAGCCTTCCTGCTTTAGGAGGTAGGCCGTAACGGAAGAATCAACGCCGCCGGACATGCCGACGATGACGCGGGTGTTTTGTTGTTGCATGGGTGGATTCTACCCGAGTTCCGTCGAGCACTCGATATGTGCCGGGTGCTAAATTATCGAGTTGGTATCCGCTGTGTGATACGCGGATCAGGCGGAGGGTGGGAAACCCCGCCGCGGCGGTCATGCGACGAACTTGTCGGTTACGGCCCTCGTCGAGCGTCAGGCTGAGCCAGCTAGTGGGGATCTGTTGTCGAACACGAATCGGCGGGTCACGTTCAGGGATCGAAGGGGGCGCGATCGCCGCACAATGTGTGGCGTGAGCTGGACCGTCATTGAGAAGCACACCCTGCGCCAGTTGCGCTATCGCTGTCTCGGTAATTGCGCCGTCCACCTGC
>Ga0209654_1000645_pt1 | contig 32344 bp, 32 predicted proteins | sample SaaInl1SG_22_DNA_FD_184646 | JGI IMG/M metagenome (GOLD analysis project Ga0209654, IMG submission 184646) | Marine microbial communities from expanding oxygen minimum zones in the Saanich Inlet - ESP_161SG_22_DNA (SPAdes) (version 2) | ecosystem: Environmental > Aquatic > Marine > Intertidal... | reverse complement strand
AGAAACTGTGAAAGATTACGTGCCTGTTGACAGTGGGTCAGTGACACATAATATGTGAGTGTCGCTGATATTCAGGTCAGTGATGGTGCATACATAAGGCACATACGTGTCTCTCGGCCGCACCATTCTTTCCCCCATCGTACCCACGATAACCACGTCAACCCACTGTTATCCCGAGCTTTTCGGTGTGTAACTGCGTGGGTGGTTTGTTCATGGGTAACCGTAGAGTGGTACAATATGTGTACCAAAGAGGCACAACCTACTACTTCGTCAGGCGTGTCCCTAAGGATGTCCAGCGGCACTACAAGTCGTCGAGAGTGGTCATTTGCCTGAAGACAAGCCGACGTGACCAGGCTGTCCGAGCTGGGATGTCTATCGCCCAGAGGCTCGAGGATTACTGGTTGTCACTGAGATTGGCCAACCTCGACATCCCTGGCTTGCACCTGCTTCGAGATAGACCACTGCCAACCACTTCCACCTCTTCACAGACGCTCCATGATGCGCTGGAGCTTTACCTGAGGCTGAAGGGCGTTGGTAAGGGGAAGGTGTTCCGCCGAGGAGCCGAGAGGAACATCCAGACCGTCATCGACGTCCTTGGCGATAGAACGGTAGATGCTTACTCATCTTCTGATGCTGCCTCCCTTCGTGATTATCTTTTGGCTAAGGGGCTGACGACGAACTCAGTGAAGCGTAACTTCTCGACCATCCGTTCCATCATCAACCTGTGCATCCAGGAGCATGGCCTTGACTGCCGGAACGCTTTCTCTCGTGTCTATCTGCCGGACCTAGAGGACAACAAGAGACGCAAGCCCATACCGCTGGAGAACATCAGACACATACAGCGAGACTGCAGAGTTGAGGACGATGAGGCCAGGTGGCTTGTCGCCCTCATCGCCGATACGGGCATGAGGCTGTCTGAAGCTGCCGGTCTTCACATCGACGATATCGTCCTAGAAGACAACACCCCCTACATCAACCTCACACAGCACCCTTGGCGGTCTTTAAAGACGAAGGGCAGCCAGAGGCAAATACCGCTGGTTGGCTCGGCCCTCTGGGCTGCCAGACGCATCAAGAAGACCAATGGTGCGTCCACTTACGCCTTCCCTCGATACAACAAGACGACCACCACTAATGCCAACTCAGCCTCAGCTGCTATCAACAAGTGGCTCAGGCCAAGGGTACCAGAGGGATGTGTCATCCACTCCTTCAGACACTCGCTTAGAGACCGCCTAAGGGCCGTAGAATGCCCTTCAGACATGATTGACCAGATAGGCGGCTGGGCTACAGCTGGCGTTGGTCAGGCGTATGGCGATGGCTACAGCATAGAAAAGAAGTGGGAGTGGTTGTCGGCTATCGCCTAAGGGAGCGTGATGAACAAACCACCCACGCAGTTACACACCGAAAAGCTCGGGATAACAGTGGGTTGACGTGGTTATCGTGGGTACGATGGGGGAAAGAATGGTGCGGCCGAGAAGCCGAAGTTCCTATGCCCCGCGTCAACTCAAGTTACCCTTGAGCAATATCAGTAGCTTAGGTTTGGCCGATCAGAAGTCAACAGGTGCATTTGTTATACTGTGGGTTACACACTGACAAGTGACCTGCGTCCACCTTGGTTGGGTCCCGTGGACGACAAACACCACCCCGGTGGGTCTGGATAATCAGTGATTTCAAAAAGGCGGCTAAAGGGGGCTTTGGTTGTTGTTGTCGCGGTGAATGGTATCAGGTTTCTCTTCCCACAAAGATCAAGGCAGTATGCCCGGGGCCAACCCCAGTGAGTGAGTGGTCCATCGTTGATGACCACCTCTACCTTACAAGTAAAGACCGTTGATACTAGGGGACTTATGGCTATCTTGGAAAACTATTGAGATGCTGTTAGGTTGACTTCAGCGGTGACATTGAAGAGACCAAACTGTTTGAAAAAGGAAATCCAGATTAGCTATGACAAACGTATCGATGATAAATTACTCTACTCGTGATTTTGCAACCAAAGAGCAATTGGAACTTTACTTACTCAGGCAAGAAAAAGCCTTTACCCCAGAGGTCATCAAACTATTCACGGATGCTGGTATGTTGAGGCGAGTTGTAACGCAAATCTGGAACAAGGAGCAATCACATCGAGTTGGCATCATTTTCGAATACCGGGATCAGGAGGCTTACACCAAATGTCAAAAACTCCTCGAGGAGCATTACCTGCCGGCTGTGGAAGGCTTAACAACTAAGGTTGTTGGATCACGAGGTGTTGTGGTGCACGAATTCATTTCTGAAAACTACAACAACTGACTGACCCTTTAGCCGCCTTTTTGAAATCACTGATTATCCAGACCCACCGGGGTGGTGTTTGTCGTCCACGGGACCCAACCAAGGTGGACGCAGGTCACTTGTCAGTGTGTAACCCACAGTATAACAAATGCACCTGTTGACTTCTGATCGGCCAAACCTAAGCTACTGATATTGCTCAAGGGTAACTTGAGTTGACGCGGGGCATAGGAACTTCGGCTTCTCGGCCGCACCATTTCTCATTTTTTTAATAAATTAAATCAGCTATTTATGATCATAAGTGATCCACGGTTAAATCGGGCGTGGATCACCTTTACCAATCTATTCCCTTCATTGTTTCCATTCCAGCGGCCGCCAGCTCGTCGCGGTCAACGCCTTTAGTGTAGACTTCGGGCGTCCGGCTCTCGCTATGGCCGTGGATAGCCATGATTTGATATTGACTGCATCCGGCTTCGGCCAAGATATTGCCGGCAGCCTTGCGGATCCCATGGGCGGTCCGGTTTTCCAGCCCGGCGGCGCGGCACCATTTCGAAAACATTTAGCTCATGCCATCCGCGGATGTTATCGGGCGGCCTTGCTTGTTCAAGATATAGCGCGGGCCGATGACCGTCATATCCGTCAGTGCCTTGACTAACTGCGGCGTCATCGGCACTGAGACAAACTTTGCGCCGCGTTTTTCCGGTTGCCATTCAAGACAACCAATATCCATTCCTGACATCAAGAAGGTTCAATCTCTGTGCAGAGAAGCTGACGATGAGATGCGTTGGTTAATTGCCCTCATCAGTGACACTGGCATGAGATTAGGTGAAGCTGCAGGTCTATTGAAGGGGGATATCAAGCTTGATGAACCTATTCCTCATATAGACCTTAAACCTCATCCGTGGAGGACTCTAAAAACTAAAGGCAGTCACAAAAACTCATTCCATTAACCAAAGAGGCTCTTTGGACTTCTAAGAGGCTTATAGAGGCCAATAATGATAGTATATTTGCGTTTTCCAGATACTGCGATGAAAGAGGCTGTAAAGCTAACTCAGCCAGTGGCGGATTGAATAAGCCTGCACACCCACATTCCCTATACTCAGAGGAAACTCAGATAGTACTTAGCTGGTCACTTCCCCTGCACGGATAACGACAAGGATATATAGGTCGTACCCACCACAGCGGCACCTTCAACCGTCTGTGCGGTCATTGGCCTTTAGCCATGGGGCTGGGGTCTTTGCAAAGAAGGCCTCTATCCCTTGCGCAGCTTCCGCGCTTTCCCAGATATCGGCCAATTGACGAATTGTTTCGTCAATCACATCTGCATCAATGCGCGGCCCAAGTGCGCGCGCCAGGGCTTTGGCCGCCCCAGCGGCGCCCGGCGCTACAGACAGGTAGGGCGCAATTTCGGCCTCAACGGCGGTGTCCAATTCGTCAGATGGCACAGCACGCGCGACGACGCCTAGTGATGCGGCGTCAGCCGCATCAAAAATCCGCGCAGACATGAACACACGGCGAGCCTTGCCTTCGCCCAAGCGGGCCACAACATAGGGACCGATGGTGGCAGGAATGATCCCAAGACGCGTTTCGGTCAGGCCAAATTTTGCGCTCTCATCAGCAATCGCCACATCACAAACGCAAGCCATGCCCACACCGCCGCCAAAGGCACCACCATGGATACGACCAATGAGGGGCGTCGGCATCGTGTTGAGCGCGCTCAGCATTTCGGCCAGCTTGCGGGCCTCGCGCATCCGCGTCTCGCGGTCCGCATTGATCTGTGCCTTCATCCATTCCAGATCACCACCGGCACAAAACACTTTGCCCGCGCCGGACAAAACAATTGCGCGGGTTTCTTGGGCAACCCCCAATGTGTGCGCCATATCCGTAAGCTCGTCAATCATGAAGGCTGATAAGGCGTTGCGTTTGTCAGGCAGATTGAGCGTTACATAAGCGACACCACGGTCGTCTTGGCGAATGTCCAACGTCTCATATGTCATGCTGTTTCCTTCAAACTCAGCGCAAAAGCGGCGGCTTTGGCCAATGCTTCTTGATCGATCCCAGTTGTATATCCATGGGCTTCGAGCATTGCGGCCACGTTTTCGGTGGCGACATTCCCTTGCGCGTCGGGCGCATAGGGACAGCCGCCAAGACCACCCACTGCGGCGTCAAAAACTCGCAGGCCTTTGTCCAAACTTACCTTGATATTGTCGAGCGCGCGCCCGCCGGAGTCGTGATAGTGTCCTGCCAAAAGCTCTGGGGCAACCTCGGCCAAAACCGCATCCAACATCCGCGCGATCCCCTCTGGTGTCGCGGTGCCGACGGTGTCGGCAAGGCTGACCTCATAGCAGCCCATTTCGAGCATAGCTTTGGCCACGCGCAACACGTTTTTTGGCGGTGTTGGTCCATCATAGGGGCATTCCACCGTGCAAGATACATAGCCGCGCACCGGCAGGCCTGCCGCTTTGGCCGCCTCCAAAACAGGCACAAAGCGTTCCAAGCTTTCATCAATCGAGCAATTGATATTAGCCTGACTGAAACTCTCGGAGGCAGAGCCAAAGATCGCGACCTCATTGGCGTTGGCCGCTTGCGCGCCCCTAAGACCGCGCATGTTTGGGGTCAACGCAGTGTAAGACACGCCCTGCGCACGGTTGATACCCGCCAAGACGTCCGAGGCGTCGGCCATCTGAGGCACCCATTTGGGGCTAACAAAGCTTGTCACCTCAATTTTGGAAAACCTGCACGCCGTGAGCATATCCACCAGCTTGATTTTGTCCGCGGTGGCGATCATCGCTTTTTCATTTTGAAGCCCATCACGGGGGCCCATTTCAAACAGGGTCACATGATCAGTCATCTGACGGCTCCAGAGCCAAAAGCAATGACCCGTCTGTGACCTGATCACCTGCGGCCACGGAAATTTCGGCAACCACACCGTCACGGGGCGCTGACAGCGTGTGTTCCATTTTCATGGCTTCCAAAACCAGCAAAGGATCGCCTTTGGCGACAGATGCGCCGACCTGGGTGAATACCGACTGAACAAGCCCCGGCATCGGCGCCACGATAGTGGTACCGCCCTCTTGGTCCGCGTCGCCCCCTGCCAAGGGATCAATCAGATCTAAGCTGTAGCGGCGCCCGTCCGCAAAGACCGACACACGCGCAGGCTCAATCAATAGATCCGCAGTGACAATCCGGTCCGGCAGATCGACCCGCACGGATGTACCGCCCAAAGCAGTGACACCCAGGCGCACAGTCTCGCCCTCATGGGTGACCGAAAACTGGCCTTTGCCGTGCTGAGTTACCTGCGCGTCGATACGTGTCTCTGCGTGTACCAAAGAAACAAATTGCATCGCATCATCCCACTGACGCCAGCCAGACAGGCGCTCAAACGGATCCGTGCCTGACACGGGCGCCACAAGATTGAGAGCTCCCAAAGCCGCAAGAGCCAGAACATTTGAACTGGGTGACGCGGTGGCTACAAGCGCATCCAGATCGCGCCCAATAAGCCCTGTATCCACCTTGCCTTGGCCGAAACCTTCGTGGCGTGACAAAGCCGTCAGAAATTCAAGATTGGTCACAGAACCGGCGACCTGAGTGTTTTCCAAAGCCGTTGTCAGCATATTAAGAGCCGCCTCACGGGTTGGGCCATGCACGATGACTTTGGCGATCATCGGGTCGTACCATGGGCTGATGGTATCGCCTTGGCGCACGCCGGAATCGATCCGTATAGCCCCCTCAGAAAATTCTGTCCCTTCTGGAAAACGCAGGTGATCCAGAGTGCCGGTGGCGGGCAAAAAACCCTTGGGTACGTCTTCGGCATAAACACGTGCTTCAAACGACCACCCGTTGATCTTTAAGTCTTTTTGGCGCACGGGCAGTGGCTCGCCAGAGGCCACCCGCAGTTGTAATTCGACCAGATCAAGACCTGTGATGGCCTCAGTTACCGGGTGCTCTACTTGCAAACGGGTGTTCATTTCCATAAACCAAAAGCCATCCTCGCGTAGCGCGCCAGAGCCATCGACGATGAACTCGACGGTCCCCGCCCCTGAATAGGAAATCGCCTTTGCCGCCTCGACAGCTGCCTTGCCCATAGCGGCACGCACTGTGTCGGGCATATCGGGCGCTGGCGCTTCTTCGATCACCTTTTGGTGGCGGCGCTGCAATGAACAATCGCGCTCAAACAGGTGGATGGCATTGCCATGATCATCGCCAAACACTTGGATTTCGATGTGGCGCGGCTGCACAATGTACTTTTCGATAAGACAGGACGGATCGCCAAAGCTGGCTTGACCTTCGCGCTGCGCGCCTTCCAAGGCGGCTTTGAAATCGGCGGGATCTTCGACCAGACGCATGCCTTTGCCACCCCCGCCCGCGCGGGCTTTGATCAACACGGGATAGCCGATCTCATTGGCCTGCGCGGCCAAAAAGTCAGCGTCCTGTTCGCCGCCATGGTAACCCCTCACAACGGGCACCCCGGCTTTGACCATCAAATCCTTGGCCGCGTCTTTGAGACCCATCGCGTGAATGGCCGACGCAGGTGGGCCGACAAACACAAGGCCTGCCGCCTCAACCGCTTCTACGAAATCAGGGTTCTCAGACAAAAATCCATAGCCTGGATGGATCGCTTCCGCGCCCGTTTTCAAAGCAGCCTCAATGATTTTGTCGCCCAGAAGATAGCTTTGCGCCACAGCGGCAGGGCCAATGTGAACGGCCTCATCGGCACATTGTACATGTTTGGCATGAGCATCCGCATCCGAGTAGACCGCGACAGTTTTCACGCCAAGCTTGCGGGCCGTCACCATCACACGACAGGCAATTTCACCGCGATTGGCAATCAGTATTTTCTTAAACATGGTCTTTCCCTCACATGCGGAACACGCCAAAGCGTGTGTCTTCGATCGGCGCGTTCAATGCGGCGGAGAGCGACAAGGCCAGTACCTCACGTGATTTGCGTGGATCGACAATGCCATCGTCCCAAAGGCGGGCGGAGGCGTAGAGTGGATGAGATTGACGCTCGAACATGTCGATGGTTGGCTGCTTGAACGCGGCTTCGTCCCCTGCGGACCAGCTTTGCCCCGCGCGTTCCAATTGGTCGCGTTTCACAGTGGCTAGAACGCCAGCGGCCTGTTCGCCACCCATGACGCTGATTCGAGAATTAGGCCAACTCCATAAGAAGCGCGGCGAGAAAGCGCGGCCGCACATGCCGTAGTTGCCGGCCCCGAACGAGCCGCCCACTAGCATAGTGATTTTCGGCACTTTTGTAGTGGCCACAGCGGTCACAAGTTTCGCGCCGTCTTTGGCGATTCCACCCGATTCATAGTGCTGGCCGACCATAAAGCCGGTGATGTTTTGCAAGAATACCAGCGGGATTTTGCGCTGCGAACACAGTTCCACGAAATGCGCACCTTTGACCGAGCTTTCCGAAAACAGCACGCCATTGTTGGCGACGATCCCCACAGGCATACCCATGAGATGGGCAAAGCCGCAAACCAAAGTGGTGCCATAGCGCGCTTTAAACTCGTCGAAACGCGAGCCATCGACGATCCGCGCGATCACTTCGCGAATGTCATACGGCGTGCGCAGGTCACCCGGCACCACGCCCAAAATCTCGTCTGGATCGTACAGCGGTTCTTCGATGGGCGCGAGATCAAGCTGGCTGGGTTTGGTCATGTTGAGATTGCCAACGGCCTGACGCGCCAGCGCCAAAGCATGCGCATCATCATCGGCCAGATAATCTGCCACGCCAGACAGGCGCGTGTGCACATCGCCGCCACCCAATTCTTCGGCCGTGACAACTTCGCCAGTCGCGGCTTTCACCAAAGGTGGCCCCGCCAAAAAAATGGTGCCTTGGTCGCGCACAATAATTGTTACGTCAGACATGGCAGGCACATAGGCGCCACCAGCGGTACACGACCCCATCACCACCGCGATTTGCGGGATGCCCATGGCGGACATATTGGCTTGGTTATAGAAAATGCGGCCAAAGTGATCGCGGTCTGGGAAGACTTCGTCTTGGTTGGGCAAGTTCGCGCCGCCTGAGTCCACGAGATAGACACAAGGCAGACGGTTTTGCATGGCAATCTCTTGCGCGCGCAGGTGCTTTTTCACCGTTGCAGGAAAATAGGTGCCGCCTTTGACAGTCGCGTCGTTGCACACGATCATCACGTCACGGCCCGCCACACGGCCGATGCCCGCCACAGCGCCCCCTGCAGGGGCGGCACCGTCATACATGTCGAATGCGGCGAACATGCCGATTTCCATAAAGGGCGACCTAGGATCAAGCAGGCGCGCCACACGGTCGCGCGGCAAAATTTTGCCACGGCTTAAGTGACGGTCGCGTGCCTTTTCACCACCGCCTGCGATGGCTTGCGCTGCGGCTTCTTGCACGGGGGCCATCGCCGCCTCATGTGCCGCAACATTGGCTTTGAAACTGTCTGATCGGGGGTTAATGGAGGATGTGAGCACAGCCATTAGGTCATTGCTCCCATCAGCTCGCGCCCAATCAACATACGGCGAATTTCCGACGTACCCGCGCCTATCTCCATCAGCTTTGCATCGCGGAAAATACGGCTCACTGGGGTCTCGTTCATAAACCCAGCCCCGCCCATGGCTTGCACAGCTTGGTGTGCCACAACCATGGCTTCTTCGCTGGCGTAAAGCACACAGGCGGCTGCGTCTTGGCGAGTGACTTCACCGCGATCACAGGCTTTGGCGACCTCATATACATAGGCCCGCGCTGAGTTGAGCTTGGTGTACATGTCGGCAATTTTGCCCTGCATGAGTTGGAAGTTGCCAATCGCCTGACCAAACTGTTTGCGCTCTGCCATATAGGGCATGATTTCATCCAAACAGGCGGCCATGATGCCCGTGCCAATGCCAGCCAAAACAACGCGTTCGAAATCCAGTCCAGACATCAATACCCGCACGCCTTTGCCCTCTTGACCAAGGATGTTTTCAAACGGCACTTTCACGTCATCAAAGATCAACTCAACCGTGTTGGACCCGCGCATCCCGAGCTTGTTGAAGTGCTTGGACTGAGTGAATCCCGCCATAGATTTTTCGATCAAAAAGGCTGTGACACCTTTCGATCCAGCCTCAGGATCAGTCTTGGCATAGACCACCAAAGTTTCGGCCTCGCCACCATTGGTGATCCAGAATTTGTTGCCATTGAGAACAAAGTGATCGTCCTTTTTCTCGGCGCGCAGCTTCATGTTCACAACATCAGAGCCAGCACTCACTTCGGACATGGCCAAGGCGCCGACATGTTCGCCAGAGATCAATTTTGGCAGGTATTTTTGCTTTTGTGCCTCAGTGCCGTTCAGCTTGATTTGATTGACACAAAGGTTGGAATGCGCGCCGTAGGACAAAGAAATAGAAGCCGAAGCCCGTGCGATTTCTTCTACCGCGATCACATGCGCCAAATAGCCCATGCCTGCGCCGCCGTAAGCCTCGGGCACCGTGACACCCAACAACCCAAGCGCGCCAAGCTCCTCCCAAAGCTCGGCTGGGAATTCGTTGTTTTCATCGGTTTCGGCTGCGATAGGTTTGACGCGATCTTGCGCCCAACGGTGCACCATCTCGCGCAGCGCGTTGATGTCTTCACCCAAATCAAATGTCATTGATGCGTTGAACATAGTCTTTTCTCCTTAGGCCGCAACATGCGTTGCGCTGCCCCCATTTTTGATCGTTTTACGAAGGGCATCGCGTTGTGCCAATGCCTCGTTGTATGCTTTTTCTTTGACCGGACCGTATCCGCGGATGTGTTGCGGTAGCGCCAAAAGGCGCAAAATCTGTGGATCGACAGCTTTGCCAGCCATGGATTCTGCGAGATCAAGATCAGCCTCAACCAGAGCAATCAAATCCCGCTCGATTTTACGATCAGCAGCGTAGCCAAAGGGGTCCGCCCAAGTGCCGCGCAACGCTTTGAAACGCGCCAGCACACCAAACACTGGTAAAATCCACGGACCAAATTCGCGCTTTTTCGGACGCCCTGTTGAATCTTTACCCGGCAACATGGGGGGCGCCAGGTTGAAGGCGATTTTGTAATCCCCGTCAAACGTCTGTTCCATGTTATCGCGGAAAGACGGATCGGCATACAGGCGCGCAACCTCGTATTCGTCTTTATAGGCCAAGACCGCAGCATAAGAGATCGCCGCTTGACGCAGTGTCTCTGCGTCCACCGATTTGGCCAAGCGCGCCAAACGTGTTGTGTAGCGTTTGGCAAGGCGCGCATTTTGGTATTTGGTCAAATGTGCGCTGCGGTGGGCAATTAGTTCATCTGTCGACAGATCGTTTTGCGGACGCGCCGTGACTTGCGCAGGACCTGCTGCTGAAGTCGCAGCTTCAGGATCATGCGCCAGTAAACGCCCCCAATTGAAGGCCGCAATATTGGCTTTTACAGCAACGCCGTTCAGTGTCACAGCTTGCTCAATCGCTTCGCGCCCAATAGGCACCAAACCCTTTTGCCACGCGTAGCCCAGCATCATCATATTGGCGCTGATGGCATCTCCTGTCAGCTGCGTGGCCAAGTCTGTGAAATTGATAAAGTGATCGCGGTTGCAAACGTTCTTTTCGACCAGCGTTTCCACTTCGGTTTCGCGGAAATCAAAGTCACGCAAGCGTACAAAATTCGATACAGGCGTCACTTTGGCGTTCAAAATCGCCTGCGTACGCTCAGGGTCGCACAGCACGATGCTTTCTTTTGAGCCCGCAACAACAGAGTCAGCGCCCAGCAACAGGTCCGCGCCGCCTGCTGCAATACGCGGCGCCGCGACAGGGCGATCGGGGCGCGAAATTCGAATGTGGCTGAGCACCGCGCCACCTTTTTGCGCCAGTCCCGCCATGTCGAGGATCATTGGCACTTTGCCCTCGATATGCGCGGCCATGCCCAGCAAAGCCCCAACGGTCAAAACGCCCGTGCCGCCTACGCCTGCGATGGAAAGGTTCCATGCGCGGTCGATCTGGGGCAATGTCGGTTCTGGCAAGCTGGTAGCGTCCATGCCGGCTTTGGCCTTTTGTTTTTTCAACTGACCGCCCCGCACCGTGACGAAAGATGGACAGAAGCCCTTGGCGCAAGAAAAGTCCTTATTGCAGGCCGATTGGTTGACCCGACGCTTGCGGCCCATTTCGGTTTCTTCGGGCTCAATCGCGATACAGTTCGATTTCTCAGAACAATCGCCACAGCCTTCGCACACCGCCGGGTTGATCCACAAACGCATGTCTGGATCTTCCATCTCGCCACGTTTGCGACGACGGCGTTTTTCGGCAGCACAGGTCTGTTCGAACACGATCACCGTCGTGCCGGCCATCTCGCGCAACTCAAGCATCACGGCGTCGATATCATCACGGTGACGGATTTCGGTTTTGGGGGCCAGATCGGCAGGCTTGTAGACATCCGGTCTGTCGGACATCAACACGATATGCGCCACACCTTCTTGATACATTTGGTGGGTGATCTGTTGCGGCGTCAGCATCCCGTCCACAGGTTGACCGCCAGTCATCGCCACGGCGTCATTGTAGAGGATTTTGTAGGTGATATTGGCCTTGGCCGCCACGGATTGGCGCACCGCCAAATGGCCAGAGTGGAAATAGGTACCATCGCCCAGATTGACGAAACGGTGTTTTTCGTCCGTGAAACGACCAATCGCGGACCACGGCACACCTTCCGCGCCCATATGGGTAAAGGTGTCTGTGCGGCGATCCATCCACTGCGCCATAAAATGACAGCCGATGCCAGCCATCGCGGTCGAACCTTCGGGCACGCGGGTTGAGGTGTTATGCGGACAGCCGGCGCAATAATGCGGCAAACGGGTGACAGGGGGTACGACATCGCGGCCTCTGGCCTCTGCCGCTTTTATGATCTCAGCGCGCTTACTGATATGCGCGCCCAAGCCCTCGGGCAGATTAAGGCGCAAGATACGCGCGGCCAGAGCTTCGGCAACACTGCCAACGGTCAAGCCTTGGGACAGGGGCAACACAGCTTGGTCTTGTTCGTCAAATTTGCCAACGATGCGCGGACGCACATCTGCGCGCCAGTTGAACAGCTGTTGTTTGATTTGGTTCTCAATAATTTCGCGGCGCTCTTCGACAATCAGCACCTCTTCCAAGCCTTCAGAGAAAGCGCGAATGCCCTGCGGCTCAAGCGGCCAAGGCATGCGGACCTTATAAAGCCGCAGGCCGATGGCGCGTTGTTCTTCGGGTCCGATCCCAAGTTCCGCCAAAGCTTGGCGCACGTCCTCATAGGCTTTGCCAGAGGCGACGATACCAAAACGTGCATTGTCGTCGGCGATGGTGGTGATATCAACCGTGTTGGCGCGCGCAAATGCGAGGGCTGCAAAGCCTTTGAACTCTTGCAGACGTTCGTCTTGCACCAAAGGCGTATCAGGCCAGCGCAGGTTCAGCCCGCCTTTGGGGATCTCAAAATCTTTTGGCAACACAAACTGGCGCCGCTCTTGGGCAAGGTCGACCACAGTGGTGGTCTCGACCGTTTCAGAAATGACTTTATAGCCAACCCAACAGCCCGAAAAGCGCGACATCGCCACGCCCAAAAGACCCATTTCAAGGAATTCATGCACAGAAGACGGGTAGAGCATCGGCATCAAGGCCGACATAAAGGCGTGGTCAGATTGATGTGGAATGGATGACGATTTGCAGGTGTGGTCATCGCCGGCCAGTGCCAAAACGCCACCGTGACGCGAACTGCCCGCTGCGTTACCATGCTTCAGCACATCGCCAGAACGATCAACGCCCGGACCTTTGCCGTACCACATGCCAAGAACGCCATCCTTGTTGGCGCCATTGGACAGATGCAATTGCTGTGATCCCCAAACGGCTGTCGCCGCCAAGTCTTCGTTCAGGCCTGGTTGGAAAATCACATCCTGTTTTTCCAGATGCTTTTGCGCGCGTGCCAGCTGTTGATCGTAAGCCCCCAAAGGCGACCCGCGATAGCCCGAAATAAAGGCCCCTGTGTTCAACCCAGCGGCGCGATCTCTGCGCATTTGCGTCATGGGCAAACGCACCAGCGCTTGGGTCCCCGTTAGAAAAACAGAACCACTTTGGGCCGTGTACTTGTCGTCGAGCGTAATAGACATTGAGATCCTTCCGTGCGAAGTATCTCACAGAACACGCGCAACACGGTCACTTACGTTGACGCATTCTTTACAATATCGGCCACAATATACCTAAATTATTTGCTATAAAGATACGGTGTACCTCAAACCAAAAGGCTATATACTGCTTTGTAAGGGAGACTCAAAAGATGATCGACATAGATGACGCGGATCGCAAGATCTTAAATTGCATCCAACAAAACCCAGACATCACCATGCGCGAGCTGGGCGACATTGTCGGCATGAGCCATTCGCCATGTTGGCGGCGGCTGCAACGGCTCAAAGATTTGGGCATCGTTGGCGACAAAACCTTTACGATTGATCCCGAAGCTGTGGGGTATGAAATCCGCGTTCTGTGTTTCGTGCGCATCGCAGAACACAAACGCGAACGGTTGCAAAAGTTTGAAGATGCCGTACAAGCTGTGCCCGAAATCTTACAATGCTATTCCTTGAGCGGCGATCACGACTATGTCTTGCAGGTGATTGCGCGCAGCGTGCGCGACTATGAGGAAACCGTGAAAAACGCGCTGGTACAGCTGCCCAACGTCCAGTCCATCAGCACGAGTTTCACTTTAAAAGCTGTCAAAGACAGTAGGCTTGTCCCGGTTTGATAAAGTCACAAACTTCGACAGGTCTAGTTTCTGTCCCGTTGTGAAAAATCATGCCGCTATTGGTGTGGCAGATGAACGTATTCTAAATAATGGCTTTCAACATACGGTGACCCGATGTGAGCCTCTCCCTTTGAAGTGGTCCACCCCTGTAGTTAGGAAAGCGGAGAGCCAAAGATGGCGATTTAGAGACCTCAAACCTCCGCACTGCCTATATACAGATAACCTGCACACCGCCACTGGCCCATCCATGGGACATGCAAGTGATAATTGATACGTTTCTTATGGAGATTGTTAATGCATCGAGGTGTAGCACCTAAGTCCCATATCGATACTAGGCATCGCACTCTTAATATTCCCACTGTATTTCTTGCCATAATTGCATTCCTCGATACAACAGCTCTTGCAAAAACCATTCATACATAGGATCCTGTCTTCTTGATTGTGGCGCTTAATTAGATTTTTGTTATTTAGGAAATGAACGGTGCAATCTGTACGCAACAACTATTATGTCTGGACATCAAATGATTTTGGGTAAAAAGCGGCTAGATTGTTGGGCAATGCCACGCGCAATTTTGGTGCTAGCTGCATTGATGTTGCTGAGCCCGTCTCACGCATCCGCTGTAGATGTAGCCGCAATTGAAAAAGCGATAGAGGACCAAAATTCCGCCAATTTTATGGAAATCCAATTCTTAAAGCCAAAGGCGAAAGAAAAAGTGATAGTTATCATGTCTAACTTGGACAAACCGTCTATTGATATGATTATGTTGTTTAAGAATGACCAGTGTGATGGCAATGCAAGACATCAACAAGGTAACGGTAGGTTCAATCTGAAGTGTGCAAATGGTGGCGAACTATCGTCTAAGTTTTCTTGCACGAGCGAATCACAGTGCTTTATGCGAGGGTCTCATTCGCAACGTGGCAAGTTTATTCTAAATTTTAAACATAAAATTGAGACCATGCCTTTAGAAGATGTCTTGAATTATAGTGCTCTGGCCGTTGCAAAGGCCGCGCAAACACCTTCGGCTCAACCTAATGCTACCGCTGGGACAGGCGCCGCGGCGGTAAACACCTCGACAACATCGTTGTCAGTGGTGAGCAAAACCGTGCAAAGCCCTACTCCATCGGTTGTGTCTTCGAGTGAGTCTGGCACTTCGGCCGTTACTGTATCCACAACACCGACATCTTCGGTGGTATCTGTCAGTGCCTCTTCAACCAAGTGGCGTGAGGCGCAGAATGCGACTGAAGCACAGCGTTTTGTTGATGAAATACAGGCATCCATTGTAATGTTCGAGGCGATTTCTGACGTCATTAACCAGCAGTCGCTGGGGATGAAAGACCGGGTCTTGCGCGTGGTAAGTAGTGAAATCGTCAGACTACGGCAGGAAAAACAGCTTTTACAGGAACAGCTGAGCAGTAGATTTTCAACACCCATTCGGCCAAATAACGCCAACCTGTCGGTGTCCGCCTTCAGAGCGTCAGATACTTTTCCAAAAATCCCATTCTACGTGCCGGGTACAAATGAAATTGGAGAGATGCTTGTCGTTCCAAGGGTCAGTGATGAAGGCTATCTCAATTACCAGTTTGACTTCCTTGATCCGACTTCAACCTATGACAAGGTCAGGGACAGCATTGATGTGGCACATGATGACATCGGTTCATTGATCTTTGGTTTGAACAAGGTTGATGAGTGGACGAAGGTTGCTCAGGAGAATAACGTCAATCGCAGGATAGAGAAGACAGCAAGCTGTATCCCTGATGGTATGTGTGCAGAGAAGAAGCAGGGTGTTTCCTCTACAGAGGTTATGTTCCAAGTCTATGAGGATGGATCAACGGCCGGACGCATACAGCGTAACAAGGGCAAGTTCATGGTTGGCTACAACATGTCTGTAGAATCATCCATATTGTTGTCTGCCTATCTCATCTACATGCGTGATGTTGGGGCCAAGGAATTCAACATAGGTGTTATGTCGGATGAGGAGGTCCAGGGCCTTTTCAACTGATCACCTGAACTGGTTACCTAACGGACACATCAATCTGTACTAGCCGATGGCTTGTTCAAAATGCGCAATGGCAGTGGCAAATTTGTCCTTGCAACCGGGATTGCAAAAGCCAACAACGTGTCCCTTGTAGGTGGTTAAAGAGTCAGCTTGTATTGCATCGCCAGACCAAGGGCATCTGTCGTTAATTGCGTCATCAACCGACAGCTTTCGCGTGGATTGACTGCGTTCATTGTCAGACATACGTACCTCTCCTCATGTTTACGGGCCTAATTCTATCACTCGCAAATAGTTAAACACAGCTACAATGCACCGAGACGGCACCTCGGCCGCACCATTTTCTTATAGTCGTTTGTCAAAAAAATGTTCTGCAGTCCGGTTCATCGCTGCGATTTAAGACCATCTAAATTTTCTTGCAGAGCGGCAGGGGATGGGTGGTGTGAAATGTTATCTAGTCATTGGCTTTAATTTGCCGTTTGCTGTGCATTCAAACCTTTCGCCTCCGGCTAGGGTAAGTTTTTCCCATTCATTGATATGAAGAAAGATCTTTGAAATTTGTATATGCAGATCGAGTTTGTTGAACGATTTGCCCGCCAAAATATAGGTTAAATTGGTACTAGCTAAGGTCTCTCTCTCAGCAATCTTCCGAAACCGATCTGACGAAAAAATAGTCCAATCGTTTCCGTCATTGACCAAATATTCAAAAATTTCAACATCCGTCACATACTTAGGCAACACTTCGCGTAAATGCTTCACATCACCACCTCTTTTTTCCAGCCAAGGATAGAGTGATTTTGCAATCAGTGGTGATAAATTATTATCAATGAACAGTTTCATGCGTGCGCAACAAGTATTTTTCAAACGCACATGCATTGGTAACAGCACTCAAAGGTATATCAAAATAATCGGCAGTGTCTTGATCGTTTTCATTCACCAAATAACGCAAATATATGGCATTAGTGGCGATCCCAGTTTCGTCGTCAATGGGGCGCCCAAAATGACGCTTAGGATTCAGAACAATTCCCTTACTTCTGCCTTCTACCCACCATTGTGATGGCGTATTTCCATCTCCAAATTCAACATCAAGGAGAGAGTCCTTTATCAAAACCTCGGCATTCTGTTGCCCAGAAAATACATCTTCACAAGCCTCCTTGAATAGTAAAGATTTGCCATCCGTTGATATCAATCCGGATGAAAACGGGAAGTCTGTATTGAGTTCTTCGACAAAGATTTCTCGTGCCTTCCGAATTTTCTGCAACGACACAGACTTCGCAAAAAATTGGATTGCACGGATTTCCATAAGGTCTTTGAATGAGAAAACTTTTTCCCCTTCAACTTTTATTTCTGGTGTCCAAACGGGCTCATATCGGTCGTCACCAAACAACAACCGATTGGTTCTATGAACCTTTGCACCAGTAAGTTGAAGAGCCATTTTAGGAGTATAAACTCCCTTTCCAAACAAATTATCAACGACCATGAATGCCTCCCGATAATATTTGCGTGCCGCGAGCATATATCCAAACATCATTCGAAGCAACAGGCACGCCATGGAAGCATGGGGTGCAATCACGGTGATTGATGGGGCTGTTCATCTTTCAAAAATTAGCATACGGTAATATGGGAGTAAGACTTACAGGCTAATTTTGGGGGGTAGGCGATGTTTAACCGTCTGTTCGTAAATTTGATTATTGCTATCCTCACGCTGATTGCCAGTTATATCATCGTAATGTCGTTGCTTGGGATAACGGTTGTGTTTCCGCTATCGATTGTTGATGACGGTGGGATTTCGCGGCTCCGCCTTGAATCGGTTCGGCTTGCCACTCTTGGAACGTTTGCTTTCTATGGGGTGATGCATTTGCTTTGGGGAAGTAAAGAGGTCTTTCCAGTCCATTTTCTGAAAACATTTTTGTTTTTTCTGTCAATTCTGGGGGCAATCATGGCGATATCAGACCCGGCGGAGGTTGCGCCTGTCGGGTGGTTTCTCATCGTCTTCTTCTTTGGTGTCGCCCTCTCTCTGCAAATCACCACCTCGCCAAAATATAGACGGTATTTCGGCAGGAAATAGCCCGATAAGAGGTATATTCCTCTGTATTCCTCTGTATTCCTCTGTATTCCTCTGTATTCCCCTGTATTCCTGTGTCGCCCCTATAACCACCTTATGCCCTGCCCCGAGGGGGAGGGCGGCGCGGCAAATGGATAATATATGCGTGCGCTGGCGTTGGTGTGCTAGGTGGGGGTGTGCTAGGGTGGGCGCGTGGTGATTTTGTGAGGAAACGCATGGTTAATATCGGCGGCGATAATATGAGTGGCGATTATATCTGTGGCGCCTATCCCTCGGCCCCCTCCCAGCATAGTAACGATAAAGACGCTGAGACGGCGTTTTATAACCGGCTCCGCTCAATGCCGCAAATAGGGGGGATTGAAATTCCGTTTTGGGGCGAGGCAACCCACCCGTTTGGTGATGCGTTTATGCAATCCTGTTTGCATGCGGATTGGGTCAATGTGATGACCTGCGTTCCCCTATCGATGGATGCCAAGGCGCGTGATCTCAAAATTGGATTGGCGGCAAGTGATGAAGATGCGCGCCAGCATTCTATCGCGATGCATGAGCGCGCCTACCGGACATTTCAAGATTTTAACGCGCAAGCAGGAAAGAACATTTTCAAAGCCGTGCATCTGGTGTCGGCGCCCGCTGGTGGTCCGGATTATGCCTCAAAGGACGCATTGCAAAAATCGCTAGCGCAGATTGCTGGCTGGGACTGGGGCGGCATCGATATTCTCATTGAACATTGTGACGCGCACAAACCAGATGGCGGCGCGGAAAAGGGCCTGTTATCGCTCGAGGAAGAACTGCATGTCATTGACGCTATGGGGATCAAAAATCTGGGTGTGGCACTGAATACGGGCCGCTCAACTGTTGAGGGCAGGGACGCAGGCCATGCGATCACCCATCTTGAAAGGGTCCAGCAAAGCGGGGTGCCGTTTGCGCTGGTCTTCTCTGGCAGTGCGGGCGCGGATGATGCGTACGGTCCGTGGAAGGATCTGCATATGCCCTTTGGCGCGTTTGAGGGATCTAAATTCCCATACCCAAACTCGTCCTTGTCCAAGGATGCGCTGGACCGTTTGTTTGATGTGTTGGATGAACGGTCAAAGGCACTAGCCTTTATCGGGTTCAAGGTGATGCCCTTGCCACAATCGAGCGCCACCATCAATCGGCGCGTGGGGATCAATGAAGATGCCATTGCGATATTGACTTCATACCTCAATGGCTAAGTCTTGAAAGCTAGGTTGATACCTGCCGCGTGTGCCCTGCCGCGTGTGCCCTGCCGCGTGTGCCCTGCCGCGTGTGCCCTGCCGCGTGTGCCCTGCCGCGTGTGATCGTATCGGGCTATATCGGATTATGCGTTGATCTGAGCCAGTAAATTATGCAAGGTTAATATATAGATTGCCTATACAAAATTATAACATGGGGGCTTTCGGGCCAAAATATTGATTGGGGTTTTTCATGAAAGTTGTAACGGGATTGCTGTTTTGCAGCGTTGCATTAACTGGTTGTGCCGTTTTAGAAGGCACTGCCAATTTCTTTACAGGCCCCGATAAATCAGCTGAAGCGGCCGAAGCCAAGCTTGCTAAAACGGTAAGCTCAGCGGCGGGGAGCGCGGATCCTGAAGGCACCGTGCAGGCCCAATTGGTGAATGAAGCCAGCAAACAGGTAGCGGAGAATGCGGCCAGAGCAATTGATAGCAATATTGAAAACTCGAAAACATCGATCAGCATCACTGGTGCTGACAAGGGCAGTAGCCGCATCGAGTTAAAGAATGTGACTGGCCTGTCCTACGGCACTACCGACCACAGCCAATCATTTTTCCAAGGTGGATTAACCAGTAGCGACTCTCGCAAGGTGGTCAATCTCGGTCTTGGTTATCGCAAATTGAGTGATGACGAAATGTTCTTCCAAGGGGTGAATGCCTTTTACGATTATGATTTCGATATAGGCCACCAGAGAACAAGCATAGGTGTTGAATTACGCAGCTCTGCGTTGGAATTGAACGCCAACAAATATATGGCGCTTACCGATTGGAAGACGAATAACGGTACCCGGGAGCGGGCCCTTGATGGCTATGACATCGAAGTTGGTGGCCAGCTTCCCTATATTCCGAGCGGCAAGCTATATGTGAAAACGTGGAAATGGGATGTGCCTGATTCATCATCGGACGTTAAGGGTAAAACCTATAGCGTCGCGTTCTCGCATATCATTGGTCCCGGCATCAGCGTGGAAATGGGCACGAAAGACTATGAGGGTAGCCGTAAGGATGAAAACTTCATGAAACTGACCTATGCGGTGAAAATGGGCAATGGCCCAACTGAATCTAATGGCCCATTTTTCTCAGAGCAGATGTTCGAGCGGAAATCGATGCGGCGCCATTTGTTGGATGAGGTGCGGCGTAATAACCAAATCGTGGTCTTAAAAGAATTCTCTGCATCATCAGGAGGTGTTTAAGATGTCTCGTTTGTTATTTGGTATTTTCCTAATTGTCTTATCGCCGATGATGGCCACCAATGCGCTGGCTGCGTTGAATAACGGTTCTGGTGGATTGTCTACTGGTGTGTGTTCTCCCTCAAGTCCGAATAACTCCACCTGCCGGATCACCCCATCAACATATGGGGTGGTTATTTATGAGATGGGCGTTTGCACGTCGCACCCATTTGGCGCAAATACCGCAGGGGTAGGCGGTGGTAGCGTTGCCACTATGGATGAGAGCTCATGTAGTGTGGTATTCTCTAACACGTCCGGTTTCACATATGATGTGGCCGCGGCGCTTAATGCACCGGTCGATTTGGAGGGCATTAACACCCGCCCAGCGAATGGCACCTATGGGTTTCCGTATATTATTCTGGGCAAGACCTTTACCGTAAACGCCGAGATTTCGGCGCCCGACGGTAACACTTATTACGCTGATGGATCGGGCGGTGCGACAACCACTGCGCCGGGCACAGATTACCCCAATGTTCTGAATAATTTTGATTCTGGCACATGCTATTCAGGCTTTATTGGGGCGAGCATTCCAGTCGGTACGATTGACGCATTCTTGATTAATGATGCCCGTGTTCGGCGTGACAGCACTGATTACACGAGCGATGAGTGCACTGGTGTGACCAAGCTAGTTGGCGTTATCAATTTAACGACCCCGTTCACAATCACGTCTGAGACATCGAACATGCAATTCGACTTTATCATCACCAACCATGGTGCTCAGGCCGGTGTAGACGGCACTGGTGCGATAGCCGACATCGCCAGTGGCCCATTCTCCGGTAGCATCCTTGTAAAGTAGCTAACCGGTTAAATAGCCCGACTGGAAATGACCCGACTGGAAATGACCCGACTGGAAATGACCCGACTGGAAATGACCCGACTGGAAACAGACGGGCTATAGGCTAGTCGCGGAAGTTTTCGAACTGAAGCGGCAGGTCAATATCCATCTCTTTGATGAGGGCCATTGTGGCTTGCAGATCATCGCGCTTTTTGCCTGATATGCGTACCTCGTCACCTTGGATAGAGGCTTGGGTTTTGACCTTTGCCCCTTTGATTGCCTTGACGATTTTCTGTGCTACCTCGCGCTGGACGCCTTGTTTTACCGTAACATTCTGGCGAATGGTATTGCCGCCTGCCTGTTCCGGTTGGCCAAATTCCAATGCCTTTGTATCGACGCCTTTGCGGGTGAGATGGACGACCAGTAACTCCTCGACCTGGCGCCGTTTCAACTCGTCATCGGCTTTGATCAAGATCGTTTCATCGGTCTTGGTCACCTCGCATTTGCTACCCTTAAAGTCATAGCGCACACCAATTTCCTTGACCACGCCAGCAAGCGCATTATCTACGGCGGTCATATCGGTTTTGCTAACAACATCAAAACTAGGCATGTCAGTCTCTCTTTTGGCTAGGGGGGATCGTTGCCCCACAGAATGCGCCAGAATAGGCGTCACTGCAAGTCAGGCAAATTAGGCATCCATGATAACGATACCGCGATTGGCGCTAACCTTGGCTGTTACCATTAATTCGCGGTTCGTCGGGTGATTGGCAAATACGTTATTTAGATAATCTTGATTGGCCTCGAACGCCGCCTTGTTCTCATATTCAAATACCAGTATCAGCCGATACACTTCGCCCTTATTCCAAATGCGTGTCATCTGCCATTTGATGAGGCCACGGCTTTTCATCTGCTTGGACCATTCCGGCGAGGTCGCTTCCACGAATTCAATCCATCTATCCATATCGATGTCACTTAGAAAGTCGACAGTCGTAAAGCTGGTGAATTTTGGATCGTTCATGGCTACAGTTCCTCTACAAAATATACTCTAAAAACGCATTCACCGCCCTATGCAACACGTCGCTTTGAGCGCCAATAATGGAATGCTATGATCATTAACGCCGCGGCAAAGGCCGGAATATGGATGGACGGAATACTAATGAGGACCAATACAGCCAAGCCCAAACGCACAGCAATCTCGCCCCAGTCCAGCTCCTTTATGTCAAAGCCAGCCAGCGCACTCGAAATCAGATAGAGCGCCATTGCAAGCCGCGCTAGCACCAGCACAAGTGCCCCAGCATCGACGGTGCCATCATAGCCAGGCAGATAGGCGGCTGATGCGCTACTCGGATTTGAGGCGTCAATCTGTGCCGCTTCGATGAGCAAAAGTTCCGGATACATCGCAAAGATGAACGGAATGATGAACATCACAATGCCGGACTTGACCGCGGAGAAGGCCGTCGACATTGGGTCGGCCTTGGTAATGGTCGAGGCGGCAAAGGCGGCAAGGGCCACCGGCGGGGTGATCGCGCTAGCCACGGCAAAATAGAAGATGAACATATGCGCGGTGAAAGTGGCAATGCCAAGGCCAATTAGAACCGGCCCCAACAACAATGCGACATTAATATATGCCGGAACCGCTGGCATCCCCATGCCGAGCAATATGGCCATAAACATGGTCAAGAATAGCGCTACCAACTGGAACATCGTCGAGCCGCCTTGGCCAATGCCTAGCTCGTTTAGAACGCCAAGCACATCAAGCGAAATGAAGGTCGGCAGGCCAGTGAATTTCAAACAGAAATCAATGATCGAAACAGTCAGGAACATGAGATAGAGCGTGGCGATCAATGTGCCAGCTTGGGATAGGCCATCAAGAAGCTTTTTCGGCTTTGCCCGGACCTCTGGGTCAAGGAACAACAGGAACATCAATAGCACCACCGCAAACCAGCCAGCACTACCGGCATCACCCGCTGCATTTTGCACCAGTCGCTGGATCCATGGGCGGCTAATCACTTCACAGCCAGCATCGGTAATGATGCGTTCAGCCCCAAAAATCGCCCCAAAGGGACCACAACCCACAGACTCTTTTGAGGTCAGCAGGAGCCCAAGAATAAGCAGGATAGGCAGGAAGATCATCAGCAGGTTCAATATATCCTGTCGGTCGATCATCATTTCCTCGGTGAGTTCACCAATCGCCTGAATACGTTGTTTGCGCGCTTGGAAGGATACCGATAGGAACAGGCAGAAGAAATAGGCCACAGCCGGTATTGCCGCCGCCACAATGACGCTGGAGTAAGGCACGGCGGTAAGCGCCGCCACAACAAAGGCGGCAACACCCATAACCGGCGGCATGATGGATCCACCCGACGATGCCGCGGCCTCAACACCGCCAGAAAACGTCCGGCTAAATCCGCGCTTTAACATCATCGGGATGGTCAGCACGCCGGTTGAGAGGACATTCACAATCGGGCCACCGGAAATAGTGCCAAACATGGCCGAGGACACGATCGCCGCATGCGCCGGTCCCCCGCGTAAATTACGGGTCCAGCGGAACGCCAGCTTGATCAGCGAGCGGCCACCAGCAGAGGCACCAAAGAGGGAGCCCAAAACCAGATAAGGGAAAATTGTGTTAAGCACAATATCCATGAAACGACCAAGCATACCGGCGGAATTATTAACCAGAATATCATGCACCCTTGGCCGCCCATCGCTTAGCAGCCGAGGTTCACCTGCAAGCTTTGTCATGAAGTATTTGTTGATGTCCTCTGGTCCGTGGAAATACCAAACCAGAACCGTGATGATGGTGTAGGCGGCAATAACCAGCGCCACCATAACCAGAGCCAAGCTCCAGACCTTGATGTTATAGGCAAGGAAAACCACGATCGCGACGCCAACAATAAGCACCAGCCAACCGCCAGTTGTGGTGATACAGCTAGGGTCATCAACCGTCGTTGGCGGATCAAGCCCTAAAGAGGCGGCAAATTCAATCTCTGTCTTAAGGCTCTCTGCCAATAGCAACGCGCGATCACCATTAATCTGATCAATCAGGCAAATGGCTTCGATCTCGATGATATAGGTGAGGGAAATAACCGCCGCCATAACGACCAGCGCGATATCCATAAACAGACCAAATCGCCGCCGCAATTTTGATTTGTCCGCCCAGTCACGCCACATCGAATGTTTGAGCGCGACAATGACCATCATCAGCAAAAAGAAGCCGGGGTAAAAATATTCAAATGGAAATTTTCGGAAGGTAGCGCCCTCAATGCCAATCAGCGAACTGGCCAAATCATCATAACCCGGAATGCCCGGGGTGGAGTTAATCAAACCCACGATAACCATCACGACGGTCAGGACATAAAGAGCCTTTAGACCCCAATCGGTTTTGGCGGCATCTGATGGATTATTTTGGTTGGACATAAGAGAACTCTCAAATAAATGGGGCAGAGTCGGCAATTCGGCTCTGCCTTAGGTTGGCCCAGAAGAATGCACTATTATTTTGCGCAATCTGGGATGGTGTAACCAGCTTCTTCCCATGCGGCCACGGCACCCGGATGATATTTAATCGGGTTGTTACCACACATGTCAGTCAACGCAATGTCGGTCTCGCCATGCCATGTGTTCGACATAAACGGTGCTTTTGGACGATAAACAGAGTCAAGATTGTCGATGAATGCCTTGGTCAAGCCTTTGGCAACGTCAAAATCCATGTTCACATTTACGACTTCACCACCAACTGTGCCCGGTCCACGGAAGATACCGTCTTCAGATATAACAGTTACGCCATCGCCATAGCCCATCTCAGATACCTTAAGCGTTGTTGGTACTGTACCCGGTAGCTTGCCGATTTTTACAAAGGCTTCGCTGTTATAGACCGAAGTTGGCAGTGACCATATAGTCATGGAACCTGATGATAATGCGGTTGTTATGCGAGCATCTGGAAAGCTCATCGGCAATACAAATGCGTCGGCTGAACCGTCCTGAATGGTTTTAACAGCTTGGCCCCAGTTAACCTGAACGCCGGTATAGCCTTTGCCCTCTTCAAGACCGGTGTTCAGCTTGATAAGAAGGCGAGCGTTAGTCAGCGCGGCACCGCGAGGTGGGCCGTTGAAAATACGCTTTCCTGACAGTCCATCCCAGCCATTGATGTTGCTGCTATCATAGGCATAGAGGCCTTGTACAGAAATGCGATAGGTGTAAAGCGCGGCTACTTTTGACGCTAGTTCTGCGCCTTTTTCTTTGCCCAGCTTGGCATAAGGGCCAACAGCTTTGGACATAAGGAATGGCAGGATAAATGGCGCCGCGGCAATATCAGTCTTGCCCTCAGCAACGTTCTGTACAGAGTTCGTTAGAGTCTGACCGGGTGTGACTTGAATATTAGCAACACCTGTTTTTGAAGCAGCTTCAGACAGAGATATAACTGAAATGCCCGGTGCAGAGCCAGGTGCAGCGGTCTCGGCTGTAAGGTTTGCCATCGCATGTGCGGTAAGGCTAGTGCCCGCGCCTGCGCCAAGCATGGCCACAGCTGTAATGGCTGAAATATATTTAGTCATTTTGTTTCCTCCACCCCTTATAAAATCGCATGCTGGCTATGGGGCGAGACGCCAGCATCATTACTTAGGCAATTAGCTTGCGGTGTTGTTTGGGTTTCATCAAGTTTCTTTTGCTAAATTTGACTGATCTGTACTAGAAATGTCTGATATTCGTGAAATTACGCAATCATTTGTCAAACGCTCAACGCGTCAAGGAACTATATGTCACGTCCTGCTTTTATTGATCAGCTATTTGCTGACGCCAGAACTCACCGGTTCTTCAACGACACGCCTGTTGATGATGCTCTGTTACACGAGCTCTATGAAGTGTCAAAATTCGGCCCGAGCGCATCAAACACATGCCCCATGCGGCTTACCTTTGTGAAGTCGGAAGAGGCGAAGGCCAAACTTCTTGAATGTGTTGGCGATGGCAACAAGCCAAAGATCGCCAGCGCACCTGTTGTGGCAATTGTTGCGCATGATTTGAAATTCTACACCCAGATTGGCAAATTATCACCGCATATGGATGTCGCGACCTTTGAGGCGCAGAGCGATGAGTCTATTGCCGCCCAAGCCAGCAACAACACGTGGCTACAAGGTGGATATCTGATCCTTGCCGCCCGTGCTTTGGGGCTCGATTGTGGTCCGATGTCTGGGTTTAACGCTGGCAAAGTTAATGAGATGTTCTATGCGGGCACGAGCTTGAGAGCGAGCTTTCTGCTGAGCCTTGGTTATGGCAGTGGTGCCAACATCAAGGACCGTGGAGCCCGTCTTGATTTTGACGAGGCTTGTGCGATCATATAATCCGCGCATTCGGCCTATGTGCCTACATGCCCCAATGCCCAGCATATCAAAGTGACGGGCATGTCCCAGTGGCGTGCAAATCAAAGTGAAGTGCATGACAATTTAGTTGATAATCGCACCATTATGGCAAGCCAGATGGTGCGATTAATTTTGGGCAAAGCGCGCGGCCATGATGTGGTGAAATGTCGTCGGGTCTTGCGTAAATAGGCCCGCGTTAATATGTATGAAGTTCGGTCGTTATACCGCCAATGAGAAGGTTTTGTTATGAGTGCGTCTGCTATCATGAATATTGACTGGAATTGCCGCCACAGCTGGCGGCGGGCGAGTTACAACACCATGTGGTGCCTGATTGGCTGTGCCATTGGTGATATGGGAACCATCGCCTATTTCCAATTTACCGGGATCCCGTGGCCAACGCTTTATATCATGACACTGGCTGTTATTAATGGCCTGATTACGTCGATCATTCTGGAAACAATTATCCTGAGCCGTCAGATGCGCTTTGGCCTTGCGGTGAAAACAGCGCTGGGAATGTCGCTGATTTCGATGGTTGCGATGGAGGTGGCGATGAATGTGGTTGATGTTTTGTTGACCGGCGGCGCACGCCTCACATGGTGGGTGATACCGATCATGCTTTTGGCCGGATTTTTGGCGCCGCTTCCCTATAATTACTGGCGGCTAAAGGCACTTGGTAAGGCCTGTCATTAGACCAGGCCGATGGTGAGGGTATTTATGTTTCGTCTTCTGGTTACATTTTTCGTTCTTGTAATGGCGGCAATGCCGGGTATTGCGATTGCGCATTCACCGCTTTCCTCGACCAACCCTGTTGATGGAGCGGTGTTATCGGCGGCGCCTAATGGCATAAGTTTGGTTTTTGCCAAGCCGGCAACAGTGATAAAATTGTCCGTGGAAAATGATGCCGCTGGTTCGGATTTGATTGATCTTAGCAAGGCGCTAGACCGTGTTCAGGGTGTGGAGCACAGCGCCCCGATACCGCAATTACCCGCGGGCCAATTCACCGTTAAATGGCGGGCGATGAGCGGGGACGGGCATCTCATCAAGGGCGATTTTAGTTTTGTTATTACCGACTAGGGCACGTTAGCCAGCACGCACCGCAGAGGGGACAGGATAGTGGAAATCTGGGCTGTTATTGTTCCCGCGGTGAAATTCGTCCTTTATCTCAGTGTAATGCTATCCGCTGGTGGGCATTTGTTTTTGCTGGTATTCGGCGGCGATATACCATCCTCACTTATCACAAAGTCACTGCGCCGCAGATGCCGTAACATGGCGTCTCTGGCACTCGTGCTATCCATCCTGTCACTATTCGTGATAAGCGGGAGCCTGGGCGGCGATTTCGCTAGTGTCTTTGATCTTATGTTGGTCGGGCTGGTTATCGATAGCCCAGCCGGTGCGGCGATTATGCTCCAGTCACTTGGCCTGATCCTGTTGGTGGCGGGGACTAGTTTGCTGCGCGGCACAGGGCGGTGGACTCTTGGCGATATTGGCGGTGGGCTGGGTGTGATTGTCACCCTATTAGCCTTCACCCGCGTTGGTCACGCCACCATTGATGCACCCTTGTTACAGATTTTGCTGGCCATTCATCTTTTGGGCATTGTGTTCTGGCTTGGCGCTTTATTGCCGCTGTTGCGGCTCTGCAATGATGATGTGCCGCTGGATATATTGGCGGGGGTTTCCCATCGGTTCGGGCGCTATGCGCTGGTGCTGGTTGGGGGGCTGGTGGTCTCTGGCATGGGGTATGCCTATGTCCTAGTTGGCTCACCATCACAATTATTTGGCTCCAGCTACGGCCAATTCTTGCTGGTTAAAATTGTGCTGGTGGCGGCAATGCTGGGGCTGGCCGCGCTCAATAAATTGCGCCTTGTCCCGCGGTTAATGGCCGGCGATGAGGGCGCGCGCGCTGGGCTGGCATCATCGATTAAATATGAAACCACGCTTGCGTGTTGCATCCTTGGCATCACGTCTTTGTTAACAACATCGCTCGCCCTGCCCATTTTATAATCCTTTTCAACCGCGATCATCCATGGTTGGGTAAAGGAATAGTTTTTGGGTTTGGGAGATATGTCGTGTCATTGATCGTTATTATGAAGTTTTTCCACTATTTCGCGCTGTTTCTTGCAGGCGGCGGCGGTATCGCTGGCGGTGTTCTGGCGGCGGCCCATAAAAGGGCAGAGGTACCACCCGCGCCTCCGGTTCAAGCGGCCTCGATGATTTTGGCACGTCTTAGCCTCGTGGCCATCGTCACATTATGGGTGACGGGATTTGTCCTTGCCTATGCCATCTATGGTGGCATGGATATTGGCTGGGCGTTTCATATGAAATTGCTTGGTGCCACCGGATTATTGGCGTCGATTGGCTATGTTAATTATCACCTGTCGGCCCGTGGTAAACAGGGCTTGCCGCCCTCTATGCAGGTCATAAAAATGGCGACGATGATTGGCCGCGGCTCGCTGGTTTTGGTTCTGGCTGGCATCGCCATCGCCACCACTACTGTCTAGCCTCTGGTGCCGCCTAGCCTCTGGTGCCGCCTAGCCTCTGGTGCCGCCTAGCCTCTGGTGCCGCCTAGCCGGGGGGTAGGGCACGCCGGATTAACCAGATTTGTTGTTGCGGTCAAATGATGTGAGTAACAGGGCAATGCCGCCCATCACGGCAAAGCCCGCGACCAAAGTGGTGATGGTGCCGTCAAAGCTGATATTCACGATATAGCCTAGCGGCAGTGATATTAATGTGGCACCGGCCGTAACGACGGCCGCGCCGACGCCCGCCATCTTGCCCAATGGTTCCATCGCCAAGGCATTGATGTTGCCAAACACCATACCGAGGCAGAAAAAGCATGCCAGCATCCATACCATGGTACCGGTAAGGCCAGGGTCGTATCCGCCAAGCAACATCATTCCCAACATGCCACCCGACAACAGGGTCTGTACGATAAGGGCGAGATTACACAGGCGGCGCATGCCAAGGCGCATTACCAGTCTTGAATTGAGCAATGAGGCCGCACCAAAGGCAATCGAGCCAACCGCGAAATAAAACACAAAGGCATCACCGACATTGTAAATATCCTGAAAAATCTGGCGGGCCGTGCCGAGATAGCCAATGAACGGACCGGAGATGAAACCCATCGCCATCATATAAAGCATCGTTGGGCGAATATGCCCGATCTGCCAACAGCTCTTGATAATAGGGGTAAAAGCAAAGGGACGCTTTTTCTCCGGCGTCAGGGTTTCATGCATTGAAAGATGGAACCACAGAGCGGTAACGCCTGAGATAACGATCAACGCGGCAAATGTTGCGCGCCATCCCCCAATATAAATCATCACCTGGCCCAGCATCGGCGCCAGCACTGGCACAATCACAAATACAGCCATCACAAAGGACATGATCTTGGCCATCACCCGGCCTTGATATTCATCGCGAACAATCGCCATCGTAATGACCCGCGGTGCCGCCGCCCCAAGCCCCTGTAGGACCCGTCCCAGAACCATAATGTTCCAACTTTCCGCCGTCATGGAGAGAATTGCGCCAACCACAAATAGGGCATAGCCGCCAAGAACCACCGGCTTGCGGCCCCAGCTATCCGACATCGGCCCCGCCACCATCTGGCCAAATGCCATGCCCAAAAAGAACGCGGTCACCACGATCGTGGTGTTGTTCATATTCGCGACATTAAGATCAGTGCCAAGTTCACCAAGCGCCGGCAACATTATGTCAGTAGTCAAAGCGCCAATCGATGTGAGGAGTGCGATCAACAAGAGATAGGTGACGCTTGGAGACGGCGTGCCTAAAGATGGATTTGACATATAGCAGGCCCCAATGGCGATTTATTTGTGGTGCCGCAGGGGCATGTGAATCTTGTTAGCATGGCCAAGACAATGACCGGACAAAATTATTAGGCGCGGCGACAAAAAAGGCCAATCCATTCTTCCATCGGGCCCGCCATGCTCTTGTTTGATCCGCCTGTTACATCGGTGACGCTAAAACCCGCCGCCGCCAATATTGTCTCAAGCTCTTCGCGCTGATAGTAAGCATAGAACCGGCCCAGCGTATCACGCTTTTCGCCTTCGCCCAGCTTTAGGGCCAGAAAAAAGGCACCAGACGGACGCAACGCGCGATGAATGGCGGCGATATGGTTCGGAAAATCGACCTTGGCCGCGTGTAATAGGCTGAAATTAGCCCAGATCCCGTCATAGCGAGCGACCGCGTCCAGATCGCCAAACGAGGCCACAGTCACCGACAGGCCAAACAAATCATTGGCGGCCTTTGCCATTTCGCGGGAGCCATCAATGCAATCAACTTTATAGCCATGCTGGGTCATGAAATGTGCGCAATTGCCGAGGCCACATCCAAAATCCAATAGATCACCACCAGCCGGCACCATGTCGAGAAATAACGGCAGGCTTTTTGGGATGCCTTGTCCGTCAACCAGATCACGGTAGCGCGCAACATTATTATTGTAAGTATCAATGGTCTGGCTATCGGACATAAACGCCTCTCACAATCATGTTCCGCCTAATGGTATTACCACGGCATCGCTCTATCATAGTCTTGCGGCATCATGGTAAACAAAGCTAGGTTATTCTTTATATTATCAAAATCTATCCCTAAAATTTTTTAAGAAACCCGCTGGTAGTGGGGCCATTAATAAGGAGATTCTGGCATGGCGAAATATATGTTGCTGCATTGCGGCTTTGAAATGCCGACCCCTGAAATCATGGAAAAATGGAACGCATGGTTTGCCCAAACCAAAGATGTAACCGTTGATATGGGCGGCTTTATGAATGGCCGCGAAATCACCCATGATGGCACCAATGATCTGCCATGGGGCGAGGATTCCGTTACCGGATATTCTGTTATCGAGGCCGCGGATATGGCCGCCGCCGAGGCGCTGGCGGCGGATAATCCCTTTATCAAGAGTATCAAGATTTACGAAATCAGGACTCAGTAGACGTCAAAATCTGGACAAAGCCATCGGCGGGGTTAACCGCAACCATCTGGCCGGTTTTTATGAGGGTCGTCACATCCCCATCGGCAAAGCGGTCACACATTGCCATATCGGCGAGCGCCGCGCCCTGCACCAGAATTGTATTGGCCTGATTGAACAAAATCGCCTTGGGCGCAATCCCGCGGGCGGTCATTTCATGCAGCATCCACGCCGTTGCCACGCCGCCCTTTGCGGTATTGAAAACCAAAATCTTGCCATCATAGGATTGGCCAAATAGCTTGTGCTGGGGGCGTGAAAACACCCCGTTAATGCGGTCCAGATCATAGCGGGCCGAAAAATTATCATCAGCCACCAATGCTTCGCCGGTTACTGTCGGGCCAACGCCAATATGGCATTTCAAAATAGTCATGTGATTATGCCCCCCCAATTCCCGGCCCAATTCCCGGCCCAATTCCCGGCCCAGTCCCCGTCCCAGTCCCAGTTGCTAGACAAGCGGCGGGGATCTCTCCGCTTTTGGCGGCATCGATACAGTCCTCCATGGACGCCAATAGCGGTTGGTATCCATAGCCCCCCAGAATATTCACGATCTTTGTGGAGTTGCTGAGCAAATGCACCCAGCCATTAGCCTCGCCAATTTCGCGGGCATATTGGTTATAGAAACAAGTGCCCTCCAAAACCGTGCCACCGGCATTTTCAATTGATGCGATAAATCCCATGCGGGTGGCGTCACCATAGACTTGCGGTGCGGTACATACGATCAACGGCTTTTTCAT
>Ga0209654_1000642_pt1 | contig 32535 bp, 29 predicted proteins | sample SaaInl1SG_22_DNA_FD_184646 | JGI IMG/M metagenome (GOLD analysis project Ga0209654, IMG submission 184646) | Marine microbial communities from expanding oxygen minimum zones in the Saanich Inlet - ESP_161SG_22_DNA (SPAdes) (version 2) | ecosystem: Environmental > Aquatic > Marine > Intertidal... | reverse complement strand
GAACGGATTTCCCCGCTGGCATATGTATACCTGTTGCAATACGCATGACTATTCTTTACGATAGGTACGCATTTGAAAAGCGTACCTGTACTTTTAGGGTTTTGTTTTTCAGGTGTTGGAAACGGTTAGGCTATAAGTAGTTGCGTGGTTTAGTATTTAACTTTGCAAGTACACACCAAGCATAAAATCTGCGAGGATTTTCAGAAGTAGGCGATAACAAGCAATTACTTATAGCCATTGTCAGGCAACGTTTTTATTTTCGTATTTTTTTATTTCCTCCAATTCCGCTTTTTTTTCATCACGTTCTTCTTCGATGTCATAATCATCTTGAAGTCCAAGCCAGAATTTTGCAGAATTCCCAAAATATTTACTCAAGCGCAGAGCTGTATCCGCTGTTATTCTACGTCTACCTTTTATTATTTCCGAAATCCTCGTTTGCGGTATTTTTAAATCTTTGGAAAGTCTATAAGCCGTAATTTTAAGTGGCTCAAGAAATTCAATATTCAAAACTTCTCCAGGATGTACATTTGCTAATTTTTCCATTTCTTTTATTTTTTAATGATAGTCAATTATTTCAACCTCTCTTGCGTTTCCGTTTTCCCATTGAAATATTATTCGCCATTGTTTGTTAATTCTTATACTATAAAAATCGTTTAGTTTTCCAGTCAGTTTTTCCAATCGGTTAGAAGGTGGAATTCTTAAATCTGTAATGTCTTGCGAGTTGTTAAGCATTCTTAATTTTCTCCGTCCAATATTTTGTATTTCAATCGGCATTTTTTTGACTCGGATACCATTCCATATTTTTTCGGTTTCTTTAGAACCAAAAGATATTACCATAATAATTTTTTACGTTACTAACGTCAAAAGTATGTAAAAAAAATATTTTTTGCAAATGTTGCCTAACGGTTTGTGTATGAAACGTAGCGTGCAAAAAGACACTAACTTTTCGGATAAACACAGAGCCGAATTTTTATATTTTGTTTTTATCTTATCATTCTTAAAAGCCAAATTATTAAATTTGGCGGTGTTTGTAAATAGCACTGAACTTTCGTAAACTACCAAATGCCCTATTTGCTATATACCGTGTTGTGGTGCGTTTTTTATTTCTGTCAGTTTGTTTTCTATTTTAGGGTTTACTTTTGTCAAGTCATTAGCAAATTTCGTTTTGTTCTTTGGGGAAATTATTATTAAGTCAAATTTTCCATAAGTCAATTCTATTCTATCCAAAGAGGGTGCAGGTGATGAAATCAGATTGTTTGATTTTACAATGGATTTTATTTTGTTTATGTCAAACGATTTATTGTAAACAAAACCACATTTGACTTTTAAAATTCCGTTATCCATAATCGTATATTCGGTTGAAAAATTCAGATATAGACAAAAACAGTAGACCAATAAATGAATTCCAGCAACTGATAAAATTGCTTCTATTGGTTCATTTTGGTAAATCATATATCCAAGGATGGATAAGAACAACAAAGTCAAAAATCCCATTATTCCATATCCGAATTTTGATTTATATATTTTCATCTTTATTTTGTTTCTATCGAGTGGTCAAATGCACCACAACACCCCAAATATACGCATTGCGTATATCTATTCTTTATAAGTTTCGTATATCCATTTTAGGGCTTTTTTGTTATAGTATTGAAAATCAATAAAATAGGTTGTATTTATAGCGAATATCAATTTACCTAAAGCGAATGTTTTGGATACCAACACCAACAATCTACTTTTTGGTTTTGAAGCTAAACGGTGATTACAACGCTGCATACCCTTTAGTATAAAAACCTGTAAAAACGCGCTTACCAAATTTTTGATAGCTTTTTAGCGGTACAACTTTAGAATACATAACCCAGCCACAAGTCCAAAAACAGTGTGCTTAAAATCTATAAAAAAAGAAATGAAATTGTTAGGTCTTTAGAAATTGTAGCATCAATTTTGGGGTGTTTCCAAAGCTAATTTGAAAAATAAGTTAAAAAAAAAGCTTCCCTAGGGAAGCCTTCAATATATTGTTGTCGCTATTGTATCAAAGCGCACTAACGTGTTTTGCTAATTTGGATTTGATATTGGCTGCTTTGTTATCATGAATGATATTGTTTTTAGCCAATTTGTCAATCATTGAAACCACTTCAGGAAACAGCTTGTTAGCTTCTTTCTTGGAAGTAAGATCTTTCAACTTCTTAATAGCGTTACGAGTAGTCTTGTGCTGAAAACGATTTCTCAATCGCTTAGCATTGTTACTACGAATTCTTTTTAAGGCGGATTTATGGTTTGCCATTTTTATAAATTTTAGTAGCCCGTAGGGGAATCGAACCCCTCTTACCAGGATGAAAACCTGGCGTCCTAGCCGATAGACGAACGGGCCTTGGTTTTAAACGACTGCAAATGTAATATATCCCTCATTAACTTGCAACATATATTTTTTACTTTTTTGCATATAGTATGTTTTTTTTGGCAAGTATTTTGTTTACTATATTTGTAGAACCCTAAATTATTATACAATGAACAAAAACACCTTCTTTAGCTTACTATCCGTAATTTGTTTTTCTACAATCCTTTACAGCCAAACGCTTTCAGAGATCGGTGATGATTTGAATTTGTTTGAACACCTAAATTTGGGCAAGCAAGACCTCGCCCTTCAAGGATATGACCCTGTATCATATATTGAGGACAACCGCGCCAAAAAAGGTCGCTCTGAATTTGCTCACAAATATCAAGGCGCAATTTATTACTTTATATCTCAGAAAAACGCTGCCCTTTTTAAAAAATCTCCTGACAAATACCTTCCTCAATATGGCGGATGGTGCGCCTATGCAATGGGAGACTATGGAGAAAAAGTATCGATCAACCCACAATCGTTTTTGGTAAGAGACAACAAATTGTACTTGTTCTACAAAACATTTTTTACCGACACCAAAGAAAAGTGGCTCGACGATATATACACCCTACAAAAAAATGCAGATAACAACTGGAAAAAAACAATCACTAAATAAAAACCTCATGAAAATCTTATCCTTTTTACTAAAACTCATTATCGCTGTTATTTTTATTCAATCCTTGTTCTATAAATTTTCAGGACACGAACAGGCAATCCATATTTTTAGCACACTAGGCATAGAGCCTTGGGGAAGAATTGGCATTGGAGTCGCAGAATTGATTGTTGCGCTTTTGCTCTTTGTTCCTAAAACAAGTGTTTTGGCCGTTATTGGATCGGCTGGACTTATGGCAGGAGCCATTTTATCGCACCTAACAACGCCTCTTGGCGTGGTTGTTGAATGGAATGGAAATTCCGACAACGGAACATTGTTCGGAATGGCTATTGCGGTTCTTTTTTGTTCTTTTGTATTGCTTATATTGCAATTTCAAAAAAAACCACAATCCATCAAAGAATTTTTAGGAATTGCATAGTCTGTTACAAAAAATTAGGCACTACGAATACTGGCCTTACGGTATTTTTTATTTCCCTGCTATAATGTATGGTTTGGTTTTGGCTGTCCGAGCACGGTCATTTACGTATTTTACAAACGTAAATCCATGTATGAAGCTGAGCGGTGCTATTGAAAGCTCTAAATACAGCTATTTACAATACGTTCCTGACCAATACCTACCTAAGAAAATTCTAATTACAAAAGACACTCCTATAAAGAAAATAGAGCAGTTGCTAAAAACGCATTTATTGGAATATCCCCTGATAGCCAAACCCGATACCGGATTGAGAGGATTGGAAATAGAAGTAATTACCCAAACAAACGAATTGTTGAACTACCTAAAAAGGGTGTCAAGAACCGATATATTGATTCAAGAATTTATTGAACACCCCATAGAATTGGGAATATTGTATTCCAAAACACCCCTAAACAATCACAAAAAAGTCTCTTCTGTAACCCTAAAAGAGTTTTTGAGTATTACAGGTGACGGCGTCTCTACTTTTAGGGCATTGTTGTCAAAAAATATCCGCGCCGAAAAACAATTTGATTTCTTTAAAATCAAATATCAATCTCTATGGAATACTGTTATTGATGAAGGAAAAACCATTCGCGTAGAGCCGATCGGGAATCACAACAGAGGAACCAAATTTGTAAATGCAAATTTGCTGATCACTCCTAAACTAGTTGCTGTTGTTGATGAAATTGTAAAACATATTCCCGGATTTTATTATGGAAGAATTGATTTAAAAGCGCAAAGCATTCGAAAGTTAATGAACGGAGAAGAAATACGTGTTTTGGAAATCAATGGTGTCAATTCAGAACCCACACATATTTACGATTCAAACACTACGCTTGTAAGTGCTTATAATGATATTTTTAGTCACATGAACACCATTTATGAAATTAGTAAACAAAACAAAACACAAGGTGAAAAAAGAGATTCCCTAAAAACCCTTCTGAAAGAGACTCATAAACACTTTAGCTATTAATCCAAATCAAAACAATGAACAATTCTTGTATTCAAAATCTTTATTCTCTAAAAAAGTTACTCAAACATCTTCCTGAAAAGCATTATACCCGTCCTGCTTTCAAAATATTTAACGCAAGCATCGGAGAACATATCCGACACATTTTGGAGTTTTATAGTTGTTTACTTGAGGGAGTCAATAAGGGGGAAGTTAATTATGATTCACGAAAAAGAGATACTGAAATTGAACTGAATATTGAAGTAGCCCTAATGCATATTGAACGTATTTGTGACTCCTTAGAAAATATGAAAATTTCAAAAAAAATTCGTGTGCTGTCAAACCCAACTTTTCAAGAACACCTCAGCAACTCAATACCATCTTCCTTAGATCGTGAATTGTTGTACTGTCTAGATCATAGCATTCACCACATGGCATTGATTAAAGTCGCTTTGCATGAGTTTGATGCTCACCATCTGATAGATTCAAATTTTGGGGTAGCATTTTCAACCATTAGAAACAGAAACAAATGTGCACAGTAACTTTTATACCCAAAAATAACGGTTGGATTTTAACATCCAGTAGGGACGAAAAAAAAGTTCGAGAGACATTACCTCCCAAAATACATGATGTGTTTAATCAAAATCTCATTTATCCAAAGGATCAATTAGCAGGAGGAACTTGGATTGCGTTGTCTGACAAAAAAATAAGTGTCTGTTTACTAAATGGTGGGTTTGAACTTCATGAAAAGAAAAAATATACTAAAAGCAGAGGCCTGGTATTGCTCGAAAGGTTTCGATTTGAAAGTTTGGATGATTTTTGGAATTCAATAGAACTTGAAGCTGTCGAACCTTTTACATTATTGAATGTTGAACACAATGATGAATTAAAACTAACGGAACTTGTTTGGGATGGGAATCAAAAACACAAGACAGTAAAAAGCATTCGAAAAACTCACATTTGGTCTTCAGTTACTTTATACAGTTCGTCAATCATTGAAGAACGAAAAAAATGGTTTCGAAAATGGTGTTTAGAGCACAAGGCAATGGATGGCTATAAAATTGAAGAATTTCATCAAAGTTTTTTTACAGACAATTCTGCTCAAAATATTTTGATGAAACGAACAGGTGGCCTTCAAACAGTAAGCATCTCAAGAATTGAATCTACCAACGGGAGTACTCAACTCAAATACAATGATCTACTGTCAAACACTTCTTGCGCTTTGTCTTTCGATCAATACGCCTTTGCAAATAAAACTCGTTGCGTAGAGGGTTTTCCTGAATAAATACAACTACCCGATTCTTGTTGATTGTCCAATGGAATACAACGAATGGTCGCTTTTGTTTCTTTTTTGATATGTTCCTCCGTTTCGGGAGTACCGTCCCAATGTGCTGACAAAAATCCACCTTTTGATACTAGTAACTCCTTAAATTCATCATATGCATCGACTTTGGTAATGTGCGCATCTCTAAATTCTTGAGCGCGCTTCATCAAGTTGGTTTGAATTTCTTCTAACAGCGCTTTTACGGTGGATACTAACTCAGACTGTGGGATATATTCTTTGGTTAAAAGATCGCGACGCGCCAATTCAACCGTACCCTTTTCAATGTCTTTGGGTCCTACAGCGATTCGAATAGGAACTCCTTTTAACTCATGCTCATTGAACTTGTATCCTGGTTTGTATGTGTCTCGATCGTCAAACTGTACTCGAACTCCGCTATTTTTCAAAGCCTCGACCATCGGGTCAACTACTTTGGTAATGGATTTCAGTTCTTCTTCTCCTCTATAAATTGGAATAAACACAACCTGAACCGGAGCTAAATTGGGAGGCAATACCAATCCATTATCATCACTATGCGTCATGATCAATGCTCCCATAAGGCGCGTGGAAACACCCCATGAAGTTGCCCACACGTGTTCTAGTCCTCCTTCTTTGGTGGCAAATTTCACATCAAAAGCTTTGGCAAAATTTTGTCCTAAAAAATGGGAAGTGCCTGCCTGAAGTGCTTTTCCGTCTTGCATTAGCGCTTCAATACAAAAAGTTTCTTCGGCACCTGCAAAACGTTCGTTTGCAGATTTTACACCTTGAATTACTGGAATGGCCATGAAGTTCTCTGCAAAATCAGCATACACTCCATTCATTCGAAGTGCTTCTTCCATAGCTTCCGATTGTGTAGCGTGTGCGGTATGCCCCTCCTGCCACAAAAATTCAGCAGTTCTCAAAAACAAACGAGTTCGCATTTCCCAACGCACTACATTGGCCCATTGATTTAACAAAATGGGTAAATCGCGATAGGACTGAATCCAGTTTTTATAAGTATTCCAAATTATGGCTTCGCTAGTAGGGCGAACAACAAGTTCTTCTTCAAGTTTTGCATTGGGATCCACCATGAGTTTTCCTTCTCTATCGGGGTCGTTTTTAAGCCTGTAGTGAGTGACAATTGCGCATTCCTTGGCAAAACCTTCTGCATTTTTTTCTTCGGCTTCAAAAAGACTTTTTGGAACAAACAAAGGGAAATAGGCGTTGGAGTGTCCTGTTTCTTTAAACATACGATCCAATTCTGCTTGCATCTTTTCCCAAATAGAAAATCCATAGGGTTTTATCACCATACAACCTCGAACTGCGGAGTTTTCAGCCAAATCGGCTTTGACCACTAATTCATTATACCATTTGGAATAATCTTCACTTCGTTTTGTTAACTTTTTAGCCATATATTTGTTTTGGCATAGAATTTGCCTTTTAAGTAATCGTTAGGCAAAACTAACTATTTTTCAAGTGTTCAACAATAAATTTGTCAGTTATGATCTTTTCTTTAAAATATTCGCTTAAGATTGCAATGCTGGCCTCAATCGGTTTTTTTGTTTTAAGTTGTGGTTCCTATCAATCAAGTTCCTATTATGGAGAGGATGGAATTTACGGTGCTACAAGCTCACAAGAGAAAAGTCAAAATCCAACCCAACAAACTATACCCCCTTCGGAATCTTCAGAAAAAATAGCAAATCAAAACGGAAAGTACTACAAAGATTATTTTTCAAAAAAAGCACAAGAGTACGACTACATCAACGATGAAAATACGGATGTATTTACAGATGTTGATAACTACAGTTCCGTCGATCCTAATATCAATGGGGCAAATCAAGACGAAGTTTATTACAACAACAGCCATGGAGCCTGGGGGAGCAATCCAACCAAAGTGAATATCAATTTTTATAACAATCCTCGTCCCTATTTTTCTTACTGGGGATATTCCAATCCTTGGTATTTTAATAATTTTTATTACGACCCGTTTTATGATCCCTTCTTCTATGATGGGTATTACGGACATTTTGGATGGAGATGGAGATATCACTACAACCCTTTCAATCGCTTTTACCATAGAAATCATTGGGGATATTATGGACACGGATATTCCAGTTACTACAACCGTTCCTATCATCCGTACCATTCCAACGTTAGCTACACAAGAGGCTACAGAGGCTCGGTTCCTTCACGAAGAGGCACTAGCGCTGTCTCAGTTGTAGGTCAAAACAGAGGCAGTAGTATCTCTAGTCGAAGTTACAATCCCCAGTCATCGACCGCTAGCCAATCAGTAAGTTCGAGAGCTGTTTCCTCCGATAGACGTGCTTCTTATAGAAATGTAGAAAACAGAAGCAATAACGTTTCTAAAAATAACTCAAATACCGGTCAAGCACAAAGAGTTTATCAAAATAGAAGTCAAACAAACAACACTACGAACTCCAATTCAAACAACAATTTTCGAGTTCAAAACTATCGAAGATCAAACTCAAACAATACCTCTACTTCTAAATCTAGTAATAATAGCTCTGACAATTCCTACCAATCATCAAGCCGTTCCTCGAATTCTTACAATAGTTCGAGTAGCCGTTCGAGTAGAAGCTACTCTGCTCCCCGATCTTCATCCAGTTCTAGAAGTTCATCCAGCAGAAGCAGCAGGCGTTAACTTTTATATTTAAAAAAAATGAAAAAACAATTTTTTTTCCTTTTGGTGGGTCTCATCACGTATTCAATTGGAGCACAAGGAATCAATGAAATGATTAATTATTCCACTTCTGATTTAAATGGAACAGCTCGCTTTAAAAGTATGAGTGGTGCTTTTGGTGCTTTGGGTGGAGATTTATCTGCTATTACTATCAATCCTGCGGGTAGTACCATTTTCAACCATAGCGAAGTGGGGATAACACTAAGCACTTCATCGCTTGAAAACACTACTTCTTTTTTTGATAACTCAAAATTAACCGATCAAAATCAATTTGCGTTTGATCAGGCAGGAACTGTTTTTGTAATGAAAAATTTTGGTGATGGAAATTGGAAGAAAATTAGTTTTGGAATTAATTTCCAAACCCAGCGCAATTTTAAAAACAATGTTCATGCAGGATTTGTAAACAATCAAAATAGCATTGAGGATTATTTTTTAGACTACGCGCAAGGAATTAATTTTTTAGATCTTGGAGCAGATAACATAACTATCGCGTATATTGATATTGGTAACACTCCGGGATTGGGATACAACGCACAACAAGCATTTTTAGGATTTCAGTCGTATTTGATTGATTTTGGAGATCTTTCCGAAGATGGTGTTGACAATCCAAGTTACTATTCGTACTTAAGTCATAATGGAAGTGTTAATCAAGAACTATTTCTTGACACGGATGGAATGAGTGACCAGCTTAATTTCAATATAGCTGCGCAATTCAAAGATTCTTTTTACATAGGAATGAACTTGAATTTTCATTCGATTGATTATCGCGAAAAAAGTGATTTTTATGAATATGGGTACGCCAACGATTCTGCTGTAAGGGAAGTTCGGTTTTACAACGAACTGTACACTCTTGGAAAAGGTTTTTCGCTGCAGCTTGGCGCTATCGGAAAAATCAATAACAATATCCGATTGGGTCTCAGCTATCAATCACCCACATGGTACTCCCTAGAAGATGAAATTTCTCAGTTTATAGTTACTTACTCTGGAGAAGAAAACGTTCCTGATTATTTTATAGATCCTAATGTAATTGTTGTTTTTGATAATACTACAAAACTGCAAACTCCCTCTAGTTTGACAGCCAGTGGCGCTTTTATATTTGGTAAAAAAGGACTATTAAGTGTTGATTATATCAATAAAAACTATCGAAATACGTCACTCGCACCAAACAATCAATTTTCAATTGCCAATGCAGTAGCCAACCAAATACTAACAAATACAAATGCCATTCGAATTGGAGGTGAGTATAGAATCAATCGCTTGAGTCTTCGAGGAGGGTATCGATTTGAAGAGAATCCATATAAAGAAAGTGGGTTGGGTGATGACACCAAGGGATTTTCGATGGGAATGGGATATGATTTTGGAGGAACGCTCCTAAGCATGTCGTATAACAAAACCTCTTCAGGGATTGGTCGTCAGCTTTATACCACAGGCCTCACGGATCAATTCAATATTTTGCAAGATCAATCCAACGTGAGTGTTTCATTGGTTTTCAAATTATAAATAGATTCCATTTATCAATTTTCACATTAGGCGAAGAATCGTCAATTATTAGTATCTTTGTGCTTTAAATAAATTATGAAGCTAGAAAAATTAGTAAGCGATTCGAATGACTCGTACGATCACGATCACCTTACTTCATCTGCTAAAACTCCAGTGCGTTCAGACGCATTTGATTTGTCAGATCAAGAAAAAATAGAACGAATTCAGAAAGATGTCGCTCATATACTTGAAACTTTGGGTATGGATATGACCGATGACAGTATCAAAGGAACACCATTACGGGTTGCTAAAATGTTTGTTAATGAGATTTTTGGAGGTTTACATCCCGATAGAAAACCCAAAGCGTCCACATTTGAAAACAAGTACAACTACGGAGAAATGTTGGTCGAAAAAAACATTACCCTCTACTCTACTTGCGAACACCACTTACTTCCAATAGTAGGAAAAGCTCATGTGGCTTACATTTCCAATGGAACCGTAGTAGGTTTGTCAAAAATGAATCGAATTGTAGAATATTTTGCAAAACGACCTCAAGTACAAGAGCGTCTTACGATGCAAATAGTTCAAGCGCTTCAAGAAGTATTGAATACAGAAGATGTAGCTTGCGTAATCGACGCAAAGCATTTGTGTGTTAATTCAAGAGGAATTAAAGATATTGACAGCAGTACTGTCACTGCAGAGTATGGTGGAAAGTTCAAAGATCCTGAAGTCAGGAAAGAATTTTTGGAATACCTTCATATTGATAGTGCGTATTAATTAGTAGAATGATCGCTTCGCAACAATCACTCAAAATATACAACTCCTTAACTGGAAAGAAAGAAAATTTTGTTCCTCTCCTTGAACATCATGTTGGGATGTATGTTTGCGGTCCAACAGTTTACAGCAATGTACATTTAGGAAATTGCCGAACGTTTATTTCATTCGATTTGGTATATCGGTATTTGAAGTTTTTAGGGTACAAAGTGCGCTACGTTCGAAATATTACGGACGCAGGGCATTTGGAAAATGATGCAGATAGCGGAGAAGATCGAATTGCAAAAAAAGCGCGTTTAGAGGCTATTGAGCCTATGGAAGTCGTGCAACGTTATACCGTTGACTTTCATCAAACACTGCAAGCCTTTAATGCACTTCCTCCTAGCATTGAACCCACGGCAACGGGCCATATTGTTGAACAAATAGAAATCATCAAGCAAATTCTAGACAAAGGATTCGCCTATGAAGTGAACGGCTCTATTTATTTTGACGTCTCTAAATTTAATAAATCCCACAATTACGGTAAATTAAGCGGCCGTAAACTGGAGGATATGATTCACAACACTCGAGAACTTGAGGGTCAAAGTGATAAAAAAAATCCGCAAGATTTTGCTCTTTGGAAAAAAGCAGAACCTCAACACATTATGAGATGGCCTTCTCCTTGGAGCGACGGATTTCCAGGTTGGCACCTAGAATGTACTGCCATGAGTACAAAATACTTAGGCAATCAATTTGATATTCACGGAGGTGGAATGGATTTAAAGTTTCCTCATCACGAATGTGAAATTGCTCAATCCGAGGCTTATTGTGGGCAAACTCCTGTTAATTATTGGATGCATGCTAATATGCTGACGTTAAACGGTCAGAAAATGGCAAAATCCACAGGTAATAATATTCTACCTAATGAAATATTTTCGGGAAACAACAACATTTTAAGTCAAGCTTTCGAACCGGCTGTTGTTCGGTTTTTTATGCTGCAAGCGCACTACAGAAGTATTTTAGATTTTAGCAACGATGCTCTGGCAGCTTCTGAAAAAGGATATCGAAAATTAATGGAGGCCCTAAAACTTTGCGGTTCAATTTCAACTTCAGATAAAACTGTTGGCTTTGATATAGATGCATGGAAACAATCCTGTTTTGATGCTATGAATGATGATTTTAACAGTCCCATATTGATTGCCAAACTTTTTGATGCTGTGAAGTTTCTGTATTTACTTCATGATGCAAAAGCAACTGTTTCTGAAAAAGATTTGAAATCATTGACTGCTTCTCTTAACAATTTTGTTTTTGATGTTCTAGGGCTTGAGGCATCACACAAAAGCACCAATGACCAAACTCTTTCGGGTGTTGTTTCTATGCTCATCACAATGCGAAACGAAGCACGGGATCGAAAAGATTTTGCAACCTCAGATCGAATTCGAGATGAACTCGCAGCTTTGGGTGTTCAACTCAAAGACGGAAAAGAAGGGACCACTTTTTCAATTTAAACAATTTTATGAAACAATTGTTGATAGCTCCTTTTGTGTTTTTGGTGAGGATCTACCAATATTTGATTTCGCCACTACTCCCAAGCGCTTGTCGATATACGCCCACTTGTTCTCACTATACCATTGAAGCACTCAAAACACACGGATTACTAAAAGGCGGATGGTTGTCTATAAAACGGATTTTCAGCTGTCATCCATGGGGTGGAAAGGGCTTTGACCCTGTACCAAAAAAATAAATAGAGCAAAAAACATTTGCTTATCTTTACGTAAAATTAAAATACTATGCATTTGCTTCAAATTGATTGGGGACCTAGTGAAATACTATTCAGCATTGGATCTTTTGGAATTCGATATTACAGTCTCATGTTTGTTATAGGCTTTTTATTGGGCTATAATATTGTTAAAAAAATATACAAAAACGAGCATGTCAATGTGGAGTATGTAGAATCACTTTTTATGTACGTTGTGGTTGCTACATTGCTTGGAGCCCGACTGGGTGAGGTGTTTTTTTACAACTGGGATTATTTTCAAAATCATCTGGTAGAAATTTTGCTCCCCATAAAAGCTGTGGAAAATGCAAGTCTATTTTTTGGATTGATTGATGGATATGAATTTGTTGGATATAGAGGATTGGCAAGTCACGGTGCAGCTATCGGAATTATCAGTGCAATGATTTTATATCGAAGAAACTACCCCTATAAAACAACTTTATGGATACTCGACCGTATCGTAATTCCAATTGCTCTAGCCGCTGTATTGATTCGAATTGGCAACTTTTTCAATTCTGAAATTGTAGGTGATTATACTAACAACAACTTTGGAGTTGTCTTTTTGAACCGTGGAGAAATATACCCAAGACATCCCGCGCAATTGTATGAGGCATTTGGATACCTCATCTCATTTTATATTCTTTGGAAAGCGTATTGGAATTCGAATAAAAAAGAAAAAGCAGGTTATTTGTTTGGATTCTTTTTGGCACTTATTTTTTCTATTCGATTTTTGGTAGAATTTGTAAAAGTAAGTCAAGGAGGGTTCGAAGATGCATTGGGTGTTTTGTCTACAGGGCAATGGTTAAGTGTTCCGCTTATTGGAATTGGATTGTTTTTTATGTTTCGAAAAACAGCACGGCCCAAAAATGCGTAAATCTTCCTTTTTCATATTGGCAATAACTCTTATACTGGGTTGCTCCAATAGGTCAAAAAAGGTTATTAAAACTACTGAACCTCAATTTAAAGCAGAAGGTATATTGTATGTTACGCGACAAACAGATACGCTACTTCATAAATTGATTATAGAAGTTGCTGACACCCCTTATGAGCGTGAAACTGGAATGATGTACCGCTCTTCTATGAAGAAGCATCATGGAATGTTATTTGTGTTTAACAAGGAAGCTCAGCGGTCATTTTACATGAAAAATACAGAAATCCCTTTGGACATCATTTATTTGAACAAAAACTTGGAAGTTGTATCAATCATTCACAACGCTGAACCCATGAACGAGCAATCGCTTTCCTCGAAAGTACCCGCTCAGTTTGTTCTGGAACTTCTAGGAGGTCAAAGCAATGCGCTTGGATTGCTTGTAGGAGATCAAGTCAGTTATTATACTCCATAAAAAAACCGCCAAAAAGGCGGTTTTAATAGTATTTATATATTGTTTATTATGACTTTTTCGCCACCTTTTTGGTTGTGTCAAACATAACCGGTGTAGCAATAAAAAGAGAGGAATAGGTTCCTACAAGCACCCCAACAATCAAGGCAAACATAAAGCCTCGAATAGATTCTCCACCAAAAGCAAAGATTGCTAAAAGCACTACCAAGGTTGTTAAAGAAGTGTTCAGCGTTCGACTCAATGTACTGTTCAAAGCACTGTTAACTAACTTCGAAAATTGAGAACTCGGGCTTTGATTTACAAATTCACGAATTCTGTCAAAAACAACAACCGTATCATTTAATGAGTATCCGATTACAGTCAAAACTGCCGCTATAAATGCTTGATTGATTTCCATGTTAAAAGGCATAAAGGTATAAGTGATTGAGAAAATCCCTAACACGACTAACACATCGTGAAATACAGCAGCGACTGCACCCAACGAATATTGCCACTTTCTAAATCGAAGCAAAATGTATAAAAAGACTACGATTAAGGATCCAAATACAGCTAAAAAAGAATTCTTCTTAATATCATCTGCAATGGTAGGCCCTACTTTTATAGAGGACATTATTCCTGTCTGTTGTCCTTCTTGCCCATTCACAAAATCCTGATAGCTTAGGTTTTGTGATAAATAAGCACTCAAGGCTTCGTATAATTTTTCTTGAATTTCATCATCTACAGCAGCACCTTCAACATCTACTTTATATTTAGTTGTAATTTTAAGTTGATTGTCACTTCCGAAAGTTTTAGCCTCGGCACTTCCAAAAACAGCCTCAAGATCAGCTTGGACCTCACTAGGATTCACTGCTTTTTCAAAACGAACAGTATAAGAACGTCCACCCACAAAGTCAACTCCTTGATTCAATCCTTTGGAAAATAATGAAAATACAGCTACAAGGATAAGAACACCAGAAACCACATAAGCCCATTTTCTTCGCTCTAAAAATGAAAAGCTTAGATTGGAAAATAAGTTTTTGGTTAGAGACGTTGAAAAGTTCAATTCCTTTCCTCTAGCATTACGACTATCCACTAGCATACGGGTAATAAATATTGCTGTAAACAATGAAGTAGCAATACCAATCAATAATGTAGTGGCAAAACCTTTAATAGGCCCTGTTCCAAACATAAACAATATCAATGCCGTAAGACCTGTTGTAATGTTAGCATCTAAAATAGAAGACAAAGCGTTGTTAAATCCATCGGATACGGCTTGTTTTTGTCCTTTCCCTTTGGCAAGTTCTTCGCGAATTCGCTCAAAAATCAGTACGTTAGCATCTACAGACATACCTATCGTTAATACAATTCCTGCAATTCCAGGCAAAGTTAGAACAGCGCCCAGTCCGGCTAAGATTCCAAAAATCAATACAATATTAAATGTCAAAGCAATATCGGCATACAATCCTGCGCGACCGTAATAGAAAGTCATCCATAACAACACTAATGAAAGAGCAATTAAAAAGGAATTGATTCCGCTTTCTATAGCTTCTTTTCCAAGAGATGGGCCTACGATTTCTGACTGAATTATTTCTGCAGAAGCAGGAAGTTTTCCTGCTCGTAAGACATTGGCAAGGTCAATAGCTTCGTTAAGCGTAAATTGTCCTGAAATTTCAGAACGTCCACCAGCAATAGCTCCTGTGGAAACTCCGGGTGCAGAGTATACAATATCATCCAAAACAATAGCAATATTGCTTTGTTCTTTATACGCTTTTCCTGTCATTTCTTCCCAAATACGTGCTCCTTTTCCATTCATTTGCATGGAAACCGCAGGACCTCCAGAGGGATCATAGGTTTGAGAAGCATCCACTACTACACTACCACTCAATTGGGGTGTATTGGAACGGTTGGATTTGATAATATACAAATCAACAACTTCCGAGTTTGGCGATTCTTTTCCCCACAAAAAACGCGTATAGCGCTGTTCGGGAGCCAATAGCTTTCTTACCTCGGGCATGTCTAAATATTGAGATACTTTAGCAACGTCTTTTTTAGCAAACTGGGCTAGAACCGGACCTCCTTGATAACCATTTCCGACAATTAAATCAAACAGTGGGTTTTGTGAAGCCACTGATGTTGAATCTTGGGAAGCTTCTACATCTGCCAAAAGATCATCAATATCAGAGCTTTCAGAGGCGTCTGATTTTTCATCATCAACAGAAATAACGCTTTTTAAATATTCGTTGGCTTGTGATAAAAAAGAATAGTATTGATCATTTTTGTCTGTTTCCCAGAATTCCAATTGGGCAGTACTTTGCAAAAGATTTTTGACTCGTGATACATCCTTAGCACCAGGAAGTTCAACCAAAATTCTTCCCGAAGTTCCCAGACGTTGAATATTGGGTTGTGTAACTCCAAACTTGTCAATTCGTTTACGCAATACCTCAAAAGCAGAAAGGATGGATTCATCAATTTTGATAACAATCACTCGCTTCACTTCCTCATCGGTCATTTCAAAATTAATTTCATCACTCAATGTTCTGTTTGCGAAAATATCGGGAGAGGCTAATTTAGCATCTCCTTTAATCGCATCAAAAGCATTGAAAAAAGACTGTAAATAAGTCTCGTCAGAAGCTTTTTGAAGTTGATCAGCATCGTTGAGAGCTTGATTAAAAAGCGGGTCGCGAGAGTTGTCTGCTAATCCTTTGAGGATGTCTTTTACAGAAACCTGAAGAATTACATTAATTCCCCCTTTTAAATCGAGTCCTTTATTGAGTTCTTTTGCTTTGGCGCTTTTATAGGTTGTAAATCCGTAAAGAGTATCATTTCCAATAGAATCCAAATAGGAAGCAACCGCTTGGTCTCTTTTGGATACATATTCATCTTCGTTTTCTGAAAACTGAACCTCAGCATATGTTTTGGCTTCTTTCTCCACACCAGAAGTGATGAAAGTAAACGACAATTGGTATATACTCACGATTCCGAATAAAACGGCAAAAACTTTAATGAGTCCGTTATTTTGCATAATCTTGGTTTTTTGATCTAAATTAAGTCGAGCAAATATAGGGTAACGGTAAAGATTTACCAATTATATCGGCTTGGATTTCGGTTGATTAGGTATTAGAAATTAGCTTACAATATCTTGCAATGCGTTATTCATGGTTCTTACTGCAGCGGCACTTTTTTCAAACTTCTGTTTTTCGGCTTGATTCAAGTTTATATCGACAATCGATTCCAGTCCATTTTTTCCAATGATACAAGGAACACCAATACAGATATCAGACTGACCGTATTCTCCATCTAAATAAACCGAGCAAGGAATCATTCTTTTTTGATCATTCAAAATGCTATCCACTAAATAGGCTACAGAAGCTCCAGGTGCATACCAAGCAGAAGTTCCTAAAAGTTTGGTTAGTGTAGCTCCACCTACCATTGTGTCAGCAGCAACTTTTTGAAGAGCATCATCGGATAAAAAATTAGAAACAGGATTGCCATTATAGCTAGCCAAACGAGTCAATGGAATCATGGTAGTATCTCCATGACCTCCGATAACCATACCGTGGATGTCGTTGGCGGGTTTATCGAGCGCTAAGGACAAATAGGTCTTGAAACGCGAACTGTCAAGGGCACCCCCCATTCCGATAATTCTATTTTTGGGCAAGCCAGTAGCTTTGAGAGCCAAATATGTCATGGTGTCCATAGGATTGGAAACAACAACAATAATGGTGTTTGGTGAATGTTTTAAAACGTTTTCAGAAACAGTTTGAACAATTCCAGCATTGATTCCGATCAATTCCTCTCGAGTCATTCCAGGTTTTCTGGGGATTCCTGAAGTAATCACAACAACATTACTGTTGGCTGTTTTGGAATAATCATTGGTAACTCCTACAATTTTAGTATTGAACCCTAAAGTGGTAGCAGTTTGCATCATGTCTAATGCTTTTCCTTCTGCAAATCCGTTTTTGATATCTAACAAAACGACTTCGCTTGCAATACGTTGAGAAGCGATGGCATTAGCGCATGTAGCGCCTACATTACCAGCGCCTACAATAGTTACTTTCATGGTATTTTTAATTATTAAATTGATAAAAATTATGCATCAATATTTGCATAAACAGCATTTTTTTCGATAAACTCTCTTCTTGGGGGAACTTCATCACCCATAAGCATTGAAAAAATTCGGTCTGCTTCGCCGCCGTTGTCAATAACAACTTTACGCAAAGTTCTAAATTCAGGGTTCATCGTTGTATCCCACAATTGCTCGGCATTCATTTCTCCTAGTCCTTTGTATCGTTGAACAGCAGCTCCTGAACCGAATTTTTCCATAATTTGATCGCGTTCTTGATCATTCCATGCATACTGTTTTTTGGCTCCTCGTTTCACAAGGTATAATGGAGGAGTTGCTATGTACACATTCCCACTTTCGATAAGCTCTCGCATGTATCGAAAGAAAAAAGTAAGAATTAACGTTGAAATGTGGCTTCCATCGACATCGGCATCACACATAATCACAACTTTGTGGTATCTGAGTTTTTCGAGATTCAGTGCTTTGCTGTCTTCTTCAGTTCCTATGGTTACACCAAGAGCAGTATATATATTGCGAATTTCTTCATTTTCAAAAACTTTGTGTTGCATGGCTTTTTCAACGTTCAAAATTTTACCTCTTAGGGGTAAAATGGCTTGAAAATTTCGATCGCGACCTTGCTTAGCGGTACCGCCTGCAGAATCTCCCTCAACCAAAAACACTTCGCATTTTACTGGATCTTGTTCAGAACAATCCGAAAGTTTTCCTGGCAATCCACCCCCGCTCATGACGGTTTTTCGTTGCACCATTTCACGGGCTTTTCGAGCCGCATGACGCGCTTGTGCTGCTAGAATAACTTTTTGGACGATGATTTTTGCGTCGTTAGGGTGTTCTTCCAAATAGTTTTCAAGCATCTCAGAAACTGCCTGAGAAACAGCAGAAGTCACTTCTCTATTTCCTAATTTGGTTTTGGTTTGCCCCTCAAATTGCGGTTCAGCAACTTTAACAGAAATAATAGCCGTTAGCCCTTCCCTAAAGTCATCACCAGCAATATCGAATTTCAACTTGTCTAGCATTCCAGATGCATCTGCGTACTTCTTTAGTGTTGAGGTCAATCCTCTGCGAAATCCGGCCAGGTGCGTTCCTCCCTCGTGTGTGTTGATATTGTTTACATAAGAGTGAAGATTCTCTGCATACGAAGTATTGTAAACCATAGCGACCTCAACAGGAATATCGTTTTTTTCACCTTCCATAGAAATCACATCAGCAATTAAACACTCACGATTTCCATCCAAGAAACGTATAAATTCTTTTAGACCTTCACTGGAATGAAATAATTCTGTCTGAAATTCTCCTTTTTCATCAGTGACTCTTTTGTCTGTAATGTTAATTCGAATTCCTTTATTAAGATACGAAAGCTCTCGCATTCTGTTGGCAAGTGTATCGTATGAATATTCGGTGGTTTGTGTAAAAATAGACGCGTCGGGTCGAAAAGTAACTACCGTACCTTTGATGTCTGTTTTTCCAATTAATTTTGCTGGATACAAAGGCTTTCCAAAGGCATATTCTTGTTCCCACATTTCACCATCACGATGCACGGTAGCTTTGAGATGTTCAGACAATGCATTTACACAAGAAACCCCGACTCCGTGAAGACCTCCAGAAACCTTGTAAGAATCTTTATCAAATTTTCCTCCTGCACCGATTTTAGTCATTACAACCTCAAGGGCTGAAACTCCTTCTTTTTTATGAATATCTACTGGGATTCCACGCCCGTCATCCTGAACAGAGACTGAACTATCTTCGTGAATAATGACATCTATCTTAGAGCAGTGTCCGGCCATTGCTTCATCAATGGAATTATCTACAACTTCATAGACCAAATGGTGCAATCCTCTCACTCCAACATCACCAATATACATGGACGGACGCATGCGAACATGCTCCATTCCTTCAAGCGCTTGTATACTGTCTGCCGAATATTGATTTTTTTTCAAATCTTCACTCATAAATTAATTGTTTTAACTGGTAATTCGTTATCCTAACAAATATAAGGAAACATGCCGCCAATTAAGCCCCAAAGCACCTGTAAAACTGATTAAGTTATCAACATTTGAGTGTTAAAAAAAAGTGCGGGATTGACCTAGAAAAGGCATAGAATCAAGGGTAATGTTTCAAGAACAAAAAAGATAAAAAACTACGCCCTAATAAGAGTCCGAATGAACCGACGAAATTGCTCTTCCAGAAGGGTCAATCATGTTTTTGAAGGCCTGGTCCCACTCCAATGCAGTTGGTGTACTACAAGCGATAGAAGGAACCGAAGGGACTGTTAGAGCTGCAGTTTCAGAAGGGAAATGTTCTTCAAAAATACTTCTGTAGTAATATTCTTCTTTGGACATCGGTGTTTGGACTGGAAAACGGAAACTGGCCTGCTCCATTTGTTGGTCCGAAACGGCTTCTTCAACCACTTCCTTAAGGGTATCAATCCAACTGTAACCTACTCCGTCACTGAATTGTTCTTTTTGTCTCCAAGCAACGGACTCAGGCAAGTACGATTCGAATGCTTTTCGAAGCACCCATTTTTCCATTCGTTCCCCATTTATCATTTTGTCTTGGGGATTGATACTCATAGCTACATCCATGAATTCTTTATCCAAAAAAGGAACTCTTCCTTCGATACCCCAGGCGGCAAGCGACTTATTTGCTCTTAAACAATCGTATTGATATAGCTTATCCAATTTTCGTACGGTTTCTTTGTGCAATTCTTCTGCATTGGGAGCCTTATGAAAATACAAGTATCCTCCAAAAATCTCATCGGCTCCTTCTCCTGAAAGTACCATTTTGATTCCCATAGACTTAATAACCCGAGCCATAAGGTACATAGGGGTTGAAGCCCGAACCGTGGTAACGTCATAGGTTTCCAAATGATAGATAACATCTTTGATAGCATCCAGACCTTCTTGAATGGTAAATTTAATTTCGTGATGAATGGTACCAATGTGATCGGCTACTTTTTGAGCAGCTGCCAAATCGGGAGACCCTTCGAGGCCGACAGAAAACGAATGCAATTGAGGCCACCAAGCATCGGATTGATCATCGGTCTCAATGCGTTTTTCGGCATATTTTTTAGCAACTGCAGAGGTAATGGATGAGTCGAGTCCTCCCGACAACAAAACACCGTAGGGAACGTCACTCATTAGCTGGCGATGGATAGCATCTTCGAGCGCTTTTCGAAGTGTTTGAATGTTTGTTTCATTGTCTTTTACAGCGTCGTATTCCATCCAATCGCGTTTATACCATTGAATCAATTCGTCGCTTCCGTTGTGCAAATAATGTCCCGGAGGGAAAATTTCAATTTTATTGCAAATCCCCTCTAAAGCTTTCAATTCTGAAGCGATATAAAGGGTTCCGTGCTGATCCCAACCCATATACAATGGAATGATTCCCATGTGATCGCGCGCAACTAAATAAGAATCGTTTTGTTCGTCATAAATGACAAAGGCAAAAATACCGTTCAATTCATCCAAAAAAGAAATGCCTTTTTCTTTGTAAAGTGCTAAAATGACTTCACAATCGGATTGTGTTTGGAAATTGTAAGAACCTTCAAATTGTTTGCGCAACTCACGGTGGTTGTATATTTCACCATTTGCAGCCAAAATCAGCTGCTTGTCTTCACTAAAAAGAGGTTGCATTCCAGAAGCCGGATCCACAATAGCCAAACGCTCATGCGCTAAAACGGCATTTTGAGAGCTGTATATCCCACTCCAGTCAGGTCCTCTGTGACGGATTTTTTTGGACATTTCCAATAACTGAGGCCGTAAAACAGACTCATCTTGTTTCAAATCTAAAGCACAAACAATACCACACATAATTTTTTAATTTTAAGCAAATATGCTGTTTATATTTAAATTTTTCACTTAAAAGATGTAAATAATTACATATTTAAACTTATTTCATTGAATTTCAAACATAAAACAATTAAACACGATTCTAAAGCTTTTTTAAGTACAAAAATGTAAGATGTGGCTTGAATATGGTTTCGACAGAAATTGTATATTTGATTTCAATGAAAACAGCGGCTATTACATTCGAAAATGCTACCATTGCCCAAAGTGGAAAAACCATTCTGTCTGAAGTTACAATGGAAGTTTCCAAAGGATCGTTTGTGTATTTGATTGGGAAAACTGGGAGTGGAAAAAGTAGTTTTATGAAAACCTTGTATGGTGATGTATTGCTGTCGGAAGGGGAAGGGAGTATTGTAGGCATAAACTTGGTGAAATTAAAAGACAGACAAATTCCGTTTTTAAGACGCAAACTGGGCGTGGTATTTCAGGATTTTAAATTGCTTCCCGACCGATCTGTTTACAAAAACTTGCATTTTGTGTTGAAAGCTACTGGCTGGAAAGACAAAACTAAAATGGATGAAAAAATAGCGGAAGTATTAAGCAAAGTAGGACTTAGCAACGAAGGTTCCAAATTGCCCCACGAACTATCGGGCGGAGAGCAACAACGTATTGCTATTGCTAGAGCATTACTCAACAATCCTGAGTTGATTTTAGCCGATGAACCCACTGGGAACCTTGATCCTGTTACCAGCATGGAGGTGATGAAGGTTTTGCAAGAAATCAATCAAACAGGTACGACCATTTTAATGGCAACACACGACTACAATTTGATTGTAAAGTATCCTTCCAAAACCCTCAAATGTGAAGACGGTAAGGTGTTTGAAGTTGTTCAAAAAAAGAATTAACCAACAAATGCTTTCAATTCTCATACCCACATACAATTACGACGCGTATCCTTTGGCTAGCGAATTGCATCGTCAAGCCGAAAAAGAAAAAATCGCCTATGAGATATTGTGTTATGATGATGGTTCAACCCTTGAGATAGTAGAAAACCAAAAAATCAATGCTCTTTGCAATTCTACATTCAAGAAATTTGATTACAACACAGGAAGAACTGCCATACGAAACCTAATGGCCCAGAAGGCATCATTTGAATATTTACTTTTTTTGGATGCAGATATGTTTCCAAAAAGTACAGATTTCTTGAAAAACTATATCGCTGAATTACATGTTTCCAAAGACAGTCAGGCTGTTTTTGGCGGGTATGCTTACAATAGTTCGAATCAAAAACAAGATTTGCTTCGGTTTCGATATGGCCAAAAGAGAGAAGAACAGCCGGCCTTCCTGAGAAACAAAAAACCTTTTAAAAATATTTATTCAGGAAATGTGCTAATCCACAAACCTTTGTTCATCGCCACTAATACTATTCTTAAAAGTCGGTATGGACTGGATCTTTTTTTTTCATCTCAATTGCAACGTATGAAATGCATTCCCAAGCATATTGATAACGAAGTTTATCACAATGGATTGGAAAGCAATGCTGCGTTTTTGAAAAAAAGCAAAGAGGGTGTGAAGACTATATGGTGGTTGTATAAAAATAATCATATTTCAGAAGAACAAAGCCAATTAATTGTTGTGTATCATTGGTTAAAAAAACGGAAGGTATTGGGTTTGTTTCGACAAATAGGTAGCTATGTGATAAAGCCTTTGGAAATATTGCTTCGTAAAAAAAAAGTACCGTTTTTCTTTTACGATTTATACCGTTTACTCTCTTTTGTAAATCAGTAATTGTTTTTTAGATGTAAAAACAGTTCATTCCACTTGGTCATTATTGTATCCAAATCATATTTAAGAGAACTGGCAAGCGCGTTTTTACTCATTAAAATTCTTTGTTCCCTGTTTTCTATTAAGAAAGCTGTTTTTTTTATAAACGCATCCTCGTCATTCTTAGCAATCAAGAACCCATTCATTTTGTCTAGGATAATTTCTTTGGGTCCCATTGGGCAATCAAATGCTATAATAGGCAAACCGCATCCATTAGCTTCAATTAGTGAGGAAGGAAAACTGTCATACAAAGATGTGTGAATTAAAAAATCATATTTTGGATAAACATCATCAATGAATGGAGTGCTGGCTTTAATTTTCACACAACTTTCTAAGTGTAAACGACTGATTTCATTCATTAAATCATTCTTTTGGCTACCGTTTCCATATATATGAAGTTTCCAATCGGGTTTGATATAGTGTATTTTTTTCCAAACACGAAGCATTCTAACGTATCCCTTTATAGGAGTAAGTCTTCCTACTGCTATGACTTTTTTAAAATTGTAGCTTGTTTTTTCTTGTGGTGAAAACCATAGTGGATTTGGGATTATGTTTGTGTTTTTAGAATTAAATAAAAAGGCCATAGATTTTGATAAAACAACATGTTTATCCACTTTAGTCAAAGACAAGTCAACCAATGTTTTTAAAAAAAACTTTTTAATACCTATGAAAGGATTTTTGGTTTTTAAAAGTGGTATCAAATCAATTGAATGACTCTCAAATACAAGAGGTTTATTAAAGTTTAAAAAGCAAAAAAAGTGACCTTTTAATCCATTATCACAAATTACAATACAGTCTGGATTGGATTGCTTAATTTCATTTTTTAATTGTCTGACATATGAAAAAAAACCGAATCCTAAGGATCTTGAAAATGGAAGATTCGTAATTGTTATCGATGGATCATATTCATAAAAAGATTTTGATTTCTTTGATGAAGAAATTATGTCAATTTGATATTTGAATTTTTTAACTAAATAAGAGGTTTTAACGGACAAAATACGAGCAACACCACCCTGCCCGTAAACATCGTTTGTAACATATAATACCTTCATATTCAATTATTCAGTCAATTTGAATGTTTTAGATTTTTTAAATTTTTGATCGAAATCGATTGAATCCAAAATAATTCGAGGCGATTCAACAAAGGTGGGACTGAAAATACTTTTTCGTAAATCAATTTCATTCGCGGTAACTTGACACAAATCAGCAATGGAAATAGATAAATCATTTAAAATATATTTTCTATTACTTTTGAAATCTAATTTTCTTTGGGATTTAAATTCCTCTGACTGCCATAATATAAACGGAATTTCAACCATATGTGGAGTTAATATTTTATCAGGTGTATGTCCAACAAAATCAATATTATCATACACTTCCTCTCCATGATCAGAAAAGTACAAAAGGCTGCTTTTAATTTGTGATTTTTTAAGTCGGTGTATAAAATGAGAAACCACAAAATCGTTATACAATACCGCATTATCATAATGATTTATAGTATTTTTCTTTTCAGAATTCAACGTAGTTGGAAAAAAACGATTTTCTTTAGGATATCGATGACTGTAACTCCCATGAGTTCCAATCAGGTGGACAAAAATGACTTTTTTAGGAGCCTGATCTTCAAGAATTTTATTGAAAAAGGGAAATAATTCCTCGTCGTATGGTGAGTGATAAAGCCATGTTTCGGATGTAATAAATTGATATTCTTTAGCTGTCACAGCAATTTTACTCACTAAAGTTTCAAAAATTCCAATAGGAGGCTGGTTAGATAGCCAAAAGGTTTTGTAATCAGAATTATTTAATAGCTGTAGTATGTTGCCTATATATTTATTGTTATTTCGAATGGAGAGAGCACTAGTTAGGGAGCCAACCGTATAGGTATAGCCACTAATTACATCGTCAAAAAGAATCAATTCATCCTTAATTAAGGAAAGTTTTGGCGAAGTATTTCTTTTATAACCATACACCCCCATATGATTTCTTGATGTTGACTCTCCTATTAATATAACAATTACTTCTGGCAGGCTATCTTTTGGGTGTTTTACCTCAGAAAAAGACCCCAACAAATTTTCTTTTGAAGAATTCAGCAATTTGGATTGTGAGGCGTATTCAGCTAATCCACTAAAAAAAACATAGGGAAAATTTTGTATTCTAATGAGGGGGTGAAACAAAAATAGGACACCTAAAGAAACCAAAAGAATATTAAATGTTAAAGGGAATTTATAAAGTCTTGGTTTTACATATATCCAACTAATAAAGGTTGAAATACAAACAATAAACATATAAAACAATAGGCCAAAAGAGCTACGATCATATATAAACTCAATAACTTCGGAATAGTTTGAATCCAAGGCTATAAATAGAGCCGATGAGGAAAATTCGGATTGAAAAGCAATAAAATAAAGACCTTCAACTAAGAGCATCAAGGCAATAAAAAACCATAATATGGAAGTTAATTGAAATTTAAATTTTCGAAGTAAAACAAAATCGTTTACTAAGTGAAGAGCGCTAATAAATACAATATTTTCAAACAGGTTATACAGCCTAAATTTTTCAAAATGAGTTAAAGAAAGTTCCGCACCATAAACCAATCCACAAAGAAGAACTATTGAAAAGAAATACTGTATTACGAACCTTAAATTCATCATAAACTTTTCAAAGATGAGGAGGAAGAAAATAATTCTTTCCTTAAAGTTATAACAATTAAGCATAAATATATGAAATAGCTAAAAAAATGTCCTTTCACAGCTCCTTCAACTCCTAGTGTTTGAATCAAACTAACGGAAAAAAAATACATCATTAGGGCTAAAACTGCATCGGTAAGAATGTAATGCCATATCATTCTTCTTGCATGAAAAAGAATTACAATTACCAAAGTTGCAGCACGTAAATAATCCCCTAGTAATTGCCAAAAAAATAAAGATTCTGATGGAAGGAAAGCATCCGTTAAGATAAGATTAATGGCAAACTCTCTCATAAAAAAAAGCGCTACTAAAAACAAACCAAAAAGCGGCATTAATTTTAGAAAATAACTTTTTACTAATTTTTGGTAAGTTTCTAGGGAAGTGTTTTCTGTAATTTTAGGCAAGCCATACATTAATAAAAGTGAATTAATTGCTAGAAAATAAAAATACGAGAATTGGTTGACCGCTTCCCAATAGCCAGCTGCTTGAATATTTACAATAGTTGAAATTTCATTTCGAATACCAATAAAAATCAAAGGAAAGGTAACCCCAGAAAACAGCGTCATTAGCGCATAAATTCCAAGTTGTGATCCATAAAAATGATTGAATTTTATTTTAAAAAAAACAAGCCAGTTACTAACTCCCTTTTTTAAAAAAAACAGTGTAAATAAAAAATAAAAAATAGGGAGAATAATAATGGACAATAAAGCCCCTGAAAGACCGTATTTGCATATAAATAATGTAGTAATTAACAAATTACAAACATTAAGCATGATTTCAAGTCCAATCACCCGTTTGTAATTACCCAGTCCATTTAAAATAGAAAAAAAGAATATTTGAAAGGTAGAAAAAGGAAGGACAACTGCCAACCCTTGAAATAAATAAGCGTAAGAAGGGTCTTGAAGAACAAAAATTGAAAGTTGTTCAGCCATAAACAAAAGAAAAACTGCTATTAGCAAAGAGCTTATTATAGCTATAAGATTGATTGCACTAATTAAACGCTGAAACTCTTCAATTTTATTTTTAGATTCAGAAGTATAGCGAACAATCCCCTTATACATTCCCAACGAGGTGAGGCTATTAATTACAGCCGCTGTGTTTTTAAAATTACCCAACAAGGCAAAACCCGAAGGTCCTAAAAAATAAGCAAGAATTTTAGTCAAAAGAAAACCAACGGCAAACTTGATTGTAATTGAAACTGATGAATAAGAAAGCACCTTAAACAAACTTGATTTTTGTTTTGTAAGATAAGAAAAGTTCTTTTAATTTTATCAAATCAATAAAACCTCCTATCAAAGTTAAAGGTATCTAAAACAATGCGGGGAGTTTCTTGAAACTGACTGCTAAAAATACTTTTGGACGGATGCACTCCCAAAGCATTAACCCCACACAAATTGGCGATACTGTGGGACAAATCATTTAAAACATATTTGCGATTTGTATCAATTTGCAATGATTTTTCTTGCTTATATTCTTCGGATTGCCACAATAAAAATGGGATTTCAAGCATATTTTTTGAAATCAATTGACTAGGACTATGCCCTGCAAAATCGAGCGTATCAAAAACCTCTTCTCCATGATCGGAAAAGTACAACACAAAACTTTTGATGTTTTGTTTTTTGACACGCTGAATGATTTCATAAATCATGTAGTCCGTATAAACAACCGCATTGTCATAATGATTGATAATCGACTCTTTTGAATTTGCGTTTTTATCATAAAATTGTTGAAATTCAGGTGGATAACGCAGTTTGTAATTTCCATGAGTACCCATTAAATGAACAAAAATCACTTTTTTAGAGGCTTTGTTTTTAAGAACCTGATCAAAAGCTGAAAAAAGAATTTCATCGTAAGGATAAGACGCTGAATTATTAATTGCATTTGAAAAAAATAGATTGTTAGAAGTTTTGGCGATCTTAGTAACAAGTGTTTCGTACAAACCCACAGGCGTTTGATTCGATAGCCAAAAAGTGGTGTAGTTGGAAGCATTTAACAACTGGATAATATTGTTGCCTTTTTTTGGACTGGTATCAAACGATAACGCCCGAATCAACGATCCAATGGTATAAGTGTGACCGCTAATCACTTCATCGTATTTTATGAGTTCATTAGAAATAGATGCAAGCCTAGGGGTGGTTGCTCTTTCGTAATCATACAACCCAAAATGAGCCCTACTGGTTGATTCTCCCACAATTACGACATACAGCAATTCTTCATCGGTAGGTTCATAAACCAGGTTGGAAAAGTTGCCTTTTTTATTGGAAGAATCGGAATCTAAGAGCATATAGGTTTGTATATAATCCAAAGCGCCTTTTCCAAAAATAAAAGGAAAATTTTGCTGGCGCATTGAGGTCAAAAGAACAATGATTAAAAAAGATACCGCAAAAAAAGTACTTTTTATACCAACCATTCTAGGTATGTTTTTAAAAAAAGACCAAGCATATATCATGATTGTCATTACAATCAAAAAATATACTACGAGTTCATGGGAATAATTGTAAGAAAAAAACTCCTGCACCTCAGTGGGGCTCGTATCAAAAGCTATAAATACGGCTGATGAAGAAAAAGGAGCTCCAAAAGTCAAAAAATAAAAACCCTCTACCAATAGAACAAAAACAAAAACCGTGTAAAGAATTTTTTTTGTAAAAGTTTGAAAAAAAGAGGAAATGCTTAAAAGCATCCCAAAAAACAGGCAGTTTTCAATGAAATTTAATATTCTGAAGTGAGAAAATCCTGAAAGAAAATATTCAGTAAGTTGAATACAAAACAAACCCAATATGAGAACTAACGCATAGCGAGGAAACAAAGCAGGGTGAGTTTTCATTGTAAAAATACATTTGGTGGCTTGACCCAATGTACGTTAAAAAAGCGATTTTTAAAAAAATTATGCTATTTTATTTCGTTTACGCTCTGTTTCTGACAAGAATATTTTACGCAATCGCAAGGAATTTGGTGTTACCTCAACATATTCGTCTTTTTGAATATACTCCAATGCTTCTTCCAAAGAAAACTTAATTGCTGGAACAATTTTGGCTTTGTCATCTGCGCCAGAGGAACGAACGTTGCTTTGTTTTTTTGCCTTGGTTACGTTCACACACATGTCATCTTGACGACTGTTTTCACCAATAACTTGTCCCTCGTAAATACTTTCTCCTGGATCTACAAAAAACTTTCCTCGATCTTGAAGTTTATCAATCGAATACGGAATGGCAGTTCCATTTTCCATAGATACTAAAGACCCGCTAATTCTTCCTGGAATATCGCCTCTTAAGGGTTGATATTCTTTAAAACGATGCGCCATAATAGCCTCTCCTGCGGTAGCTGTTAGCAGTTGATTTCTCAACCCTATAATTCCTCGAGAAGGAATTAAAAACTCGCAAATCATTCGGTCGCCTTTAGCTTCCATAGAAATCACCTCGCCTTTGCGAAGCGTAACAGACTCAACTGCTTTTCCAGAAACATTTTCTGGTAAGTCGATAGTAAGCTCTTCTATGGGTTCGCATTTTATGCCGTCTATTTCTTTAATAATAACTTGCGGCTGTCCTATTTGCAACTCATAGCCTTCACGACGCATGGTTTCTATCAAAACAGACAAATGCAATACCCCACGACCGTACACAAGAAACTTATCTGCACTATTAGTGGGTATCAATCGCATGGCTAGATTTTTTTCCAATTCTTTTTCCAAACGATCTTTAATGTGTCTAGAGGTAACGTATTTTCCGTCTTTTCCAAAAAAGGGAGAGTCGTTAATGGTAAACAACATGCTCATGGTGGGTTCATCAATGGCAATGGATTTTAGCCCTTCGGGAGATTCAAAATCGGCAACCGTGTCCCCTATTTCAAAACCTTCGATACCAACCAGCGCACATATATCGCCTGTTTGTACCTGCTTGACTTTTTTTCTGCCCAATCCTTCAAAAGTAAAGACTTCTTTAATTTTGCTTTTCACGACAGAACCGTCTCTTTTCACCAAAGATACAGGTTGTCCTTCTTCAATAGCTCCTCGCTGAACACGACCAATAGCAATTCGCCCCGTAAAGGATGAGAAATCAAGCGATGTAATCAACATTTGTGTAGTCCCATCATCAAATTTGGGTGCTGGAACATGTTCCATCACCATATCTAGTAAAGGCTCAATAGAATCGGTTTCGTTTTTCCAATCGTCACTCATCCAATTGTTTTTGGCAGAGCCATAAACTGTTGGGAAATCGAGTTGCCATTCCTCAGCTCCAAGCTCAAACATAAGGTCAAATACCTTTTCATGAACTTCATCGGGAGTACAATTTTCTTTATCTACTTTATTAATCACCACACAAGGTTTGAGCCCTAAATTGATGGCTTTTTGTAAAACAAAACGTGTTTGTGGCATGGGTCCTTCAAAAGCATCTACTAAGAGAAGAACACCATCGGCCATATTCAAAACACGCTCAACTTCTCCTCCAAAATCGGCGTGACCGGGTGTGTCAATGATATTGATTTTAGTACCCTTGTAGGCTACCGAAACATTTTTAGAGGTAATGGTGATTCCTCGTTCACGCTCCAAATCATTGTTGTCAAGAATCAAATCACCCGTATTCTGATTGTCTCTAAACAATTCACAATGGTATAAAATTTTATCTACCAAGGTGGTTTTCCCGTGATCTACGTGTGCAATAATTGCAATGTTTTTGATAGCATCCATAAGCTTCGTTTAATTTGGCGCAAATATACCTTCTTTTTCGAATGAACACCCTTTTTTTATAGATAGATTTGAACTGATAAATATTCTGTATTTTTGTGCCAAAATCAAGGAAGCATGTCAATATCAAGTTTACCCAATATAAAACACACCCAATCGGGACAATTTTTTCTATTAGCGGGCCCTTGTGCCATCGAAGGAGAAGAAATGGCGCTTCGTATTGCAGAACAAGTAGTTAAGATTACAGATCGACTTGAAATTCCATATGTATTTAAGGGAAGTTTTAAGAAAGCCAATCGCAGCCGTATTGACAGTTTTACAGGTATTGGCGATGAAAAAGCATTGAAAATTCTTGAAAAAGTAGGGAACACATTTGATATTCCAACTGTTACCGATATTCACGAGATTTCGGATGCTCAAATGGCAGCTGCATACGTAGATGTGCTTCAAATACCTGCCTTTTTGGTGCGTCAAACAGATTTGGTAGTGGCTGCTGCTGCAACTGGAAAAGTTATTAATTTGAAAAAAGGACAGTTTATGAGTCCCGAAAGTATGCAACATGCCGTTCGAAAAGTACAGGATTCGGGTAATGAAAATGCCTGGATAACCGATCGTGGCACTATGTTTGGGTATCAAGATATGATCGTAGATTTTAGAGGGATTCCAACCATGCAACAATACGCACCGACGGTGTTGGATGTGACACATTCACTACAACAACCCAACCAATCGAGCGGTGTTACGGGCGGACGCCCCGACAAAATCGAAACCATTGCACGTGCAGGAATTGCAACGGGAGTGGATGGTTTGTTTATAGAAACACATTTTGATCCTAGCAAAGCGAAAAGCGACGGTGCCAATATGTTGGCCTTGGAGCATTTGAAAGGGGTTTTGTCACGACTGGCAAAATTGCGAAGTGTCGTAAACACTTTTTAATACCCTATATTTGCAAACGCCTTTGGCGAAATGTTCATTGAAAATCCACGGGGTCGACTGGTTTTGACAGCGAGACTGATGGAATGGTAAGCAGGTCGAGCGCTGGACTACAGCTCGTAAATATCATAGTACCACCATTTTAAATGGCGAGAATAACTACGCTCTTGCAGCCTAATTAACTGAATTATAGTAGGTTAAGGCCACGTCCCGCTAGGCGGGAACGCGAGATGTCTCTAGAAAGCCCTTGTTGACGGCGTTCTATTTAGAGGCACCATCAAAGTCAACATAGAAATCGTGTGGCTTCGGCAAGGTTTCAAAATTAAAGAAGCTAGGCGATATATAGGCGGTTTTCGGTCAGTATATTGATGAAAATTAAACGAAAACTAAACCTGTAGAAAGCTATTACTTCACTTGTTTGGACGAGGGTTCGATTCCCTCCGACTCCACTATTTACCCACAAACACTGAGGATTTAGTCCATTAATTTGGCACTATCCTCGGTGTTTTTTCTTCCTATCAAATAACTCCCAAACTCAATGTTTACAGATCATTAGACTTAATTTAATGAGTTCTTTAATAGATTCTGTAGGGTGTCCGTAGATCTCTAACCACATCCTGTTTTTGTCTCTTTAAACCGATTTTCCGTTGGAATATCTGCACCTAACTAAACCTAATACTCCCAATTTAGGTGCATTTAGATCACAGAAATCGATTTTTTAGGTCATAGGGTACTGTTTCTCAATCAGTTATTAACTTATTAAAAAACAGGAAATTATGAGTAATGTCAAGTTCAACTACTTTTTAAAGAACAACCCAAACA
>Ga0209654_1000641_pt1 | contig 32647 bp, 63 predicted proteins | sample SaaInl1SG_22_DNA_FD_184646 | JGI IMG/M metagenome (GOLD analysis project Ga0209654, IMG submission 184646) | Marine microbial communities from expanding oxygen minimum zones in the Saanich Inlet - ESP_161SG_22_DNA (SPAdes) (version 2) | ecosystem: Environmental > Aquatic > Marine > Intertidal... | reverse complement strand
ACGACTTCATATTGGGGAAACAATAAAGTTCAAAAAGAGGTTTTTTTATTAAAAGAAGACCTTGCAAGTATTATTGACAAGGCAGGAGAGGATCGAGTCAATATCTGGAAAGATTACTTTGACAAAAGAAAATAACATTTTTTTTACCTTTTTTTATTAAAAAATTTTGATAACTCAATTATACGTTGTATATTTGTCAAAGAATTAATGCTTAAAAGATAAAAAAATGGAAAATTTAAAAAACAAAGTAGAGAGTAAATTATTAAAATGGGGTAACAATTCTGGAGTTGTTAAGGAAATGATTGATTTACATTTTGAATATGCATCTAAAACATATAAAAATGTTAATAGTATCGCTGAATGTATAACAAGAATTTATTAATAATGGATAATATATTTGAAACGTTTGGCTACCATATGGATATTATGTACCAAAATAAATATTACGGAAGTATTAAATTAGAAACTCCAGACAGGGAGATTATGGGTTACTGTGGTCGCAAAGAAATGGTGCTAACAGAGGATTGGAGTTACAAGAATAAGAAGTTAAAAGCAGGGACAAAGGTTGTTACAGAGTTGTACCCACTATGCGGAAAAATCAAAGGAGATTTTAAAAAGAAATTAGAAGTATTACAAAATAGTAGAATAGTTTATAACAATTAATTTAATAGATATGAAGACACAATTTATAGAGATTTACGAAAAGGAGTTAAAAGATGCTAAATGGGAGTTAGATTACCATACATCAAAGGTTGAAAAAGCAAAGTGCTTGATTGAGTTATTTACCAAGAAATTGGAGGAGGCAAAAGAAGAGTTAAAGTTGCAAGAGGCTTTTGGAGATGAATGCTAAAATAGACCTATTAAAAGATATGGAGTACTTAACTGACATTGAGATGTTGAGTACTCTTATTTTGGATCAGTTAAAGAAAAAAGAAACCCCAACCTTAAAAGAAATGTCTGGTGCTATTTCACGAATTTTCTTTTATGTAAACAACCTGCAAATGGATCGCAAAATGTATGACAAGGCAATAAGTCAATACAGAGAGGATAAAAACAGAGCCGTATTAAGATCCAGAAAAGCAGAGGGGAGAATTGAAGAGTTGGAGAGAGAATTAAAAAATTGGAAAAAAATTTAACAAAGTGCTTGTTATATTAAAAAAATTTAATATCTTTAACGTAGTTAATTAATAATTTAAAAGACAAAAAAATGAATAGATTTGAAAATTTACAAGAGGCAATCGAAATGATCGAGGAGGCAAAAGAGTTAATCGATCAGACGTTGAGAGGAACAGAGTATTACGATCACTACAAAGCGTATGGTTGTTATGGATTGGATCAAGCGTTGGGTAACGGCAACAGATATGACGATTCACTTTATCAAATAATGGAAAACTTATAAAAATGGAGATAGTAGATTACGGAAACCCTGCTTATGAGCCAGAGTACGAATGCAGTTTTTGTGGAAAGCCAATGTACGATGACAAGCAGTATTGCAGTGGGAGTTGTTTTGAGGGCGATATGCGATAATTTAAAAGATAAAAAAATGAAAGTATTTAAAAAATTAGAAACAGGACTTTGGACGTACATAGATAAGACAGGTCACGTTCACGTATTAACAAAAGAGGAATTTATTAATTTTAATCAAATAGGGCTTTGGTGGTCTGTTGTTAAAAAAAGATATTTTAAAAAATGAAAATTCAATTATTAGATCAAAAGAAATATGACAAGGCGAAAGTCATTGATAAAATGACAGACGATGAGTTCTATTACGGAGAGTTAAACAGACTTGCGTTGAGTAGCAGTAGCATAAAGCTATTGGTTGATAGTCCAAAGAAATACCATTACATTACCAAGTATGGACAACCAGAGAGTCAAGGATTGAGAGACGGAACACTATTACATACCTTAATATTAGAGCCAGAGAAGTGGGAGAAGTTTCATTTTGTAGATGTGGCAAGTAAGAATGCAAAGGCATACAAGGAGGCAAAAGCAGAGTTTGGAGTTGTATATACGAGAACAGAAAAAGAGAATGCGGAGAGAGTCGCTGATGCTTTATTAAAGAATGAAGTTGCTTTGCGAATGTTAAGCGGTGCGAGTTTTGAGGTGCCGATATTGGGCGAGGTTATGGGTGTACCGTTCAGAGGGAAAGCAGATATACTAACCAACAAAGGGATCACAGACATTAAGACGACAAGCGACATCAAGGCATTTCCATATTCAGCAAAAAAATATGGTTACGAAATACAGGTGTACCTTTATTGCAACTTATTCAATGTTCATTACTCGGATTTTAAATTTCTGGTTATTGACAAAGGGAGTTTAGACATTGGAGTTTTTGATGTGAGCGAAGAGTTTTATTTGGAGGGAGAAAGGAAAGTACAATACGGAGTCCAGATTTACAAAGATTTTTTTACTTCTGGAGAGCCAGAGTTGGACAATTATATTATTAACGGAACATTATAAAAAATGAATTTAAAAAAGATAATAAATGATTTTAGTTTTGAATTTAACCTAAATCTATTTAAACACACAAGGAAGAGAGAATATGTTGAGGCGAGAGCAGTTTTCTATTATTACCTATACAACTATTGTAGAATGAGATTGACAGACATAGTCAAGGAAGTTGAGAGATCAACAGGATACAGGCCTAACCACGCAACAGTATTGCACGCAATAAAAAATTACCCTGTTTATATAAGATTTAACAAAAATCTGGAAAGTAGGTTTTTAAAATATTTGGATAGTGTAGGAGGTCAAAACAATAGAGTTGCTTTTATTCAGAGTGCTTTACCTAAACTAAACAATAGTGATGTTGATGCGGTTTACGACATAGTGCAGACGGCATACGAAGAAGTTAGGGCAGAAGAGATTGAAGTTATAAAATAAATTTAAAAAATCGTTATAGAGTTATGCAAATCAAAAAAGTAAAAATAACAAGCGTTAAACCAAACAAAGCAAACCCACGAATTATTAAGGATTTCAAGTTTGGCAAATTAGTTAAGAGCATACGAGAATTTCCAGAGATGCTAAAAATACGACCAATAGTAGTAAACAACGAAAATGTTATTTTGGGAGGTAATATGCGTTACAAGGCAAGTCTGGAGGCAGGTCTGGAGGAGGTTTACATTATTAAGGCAGAGGATCTAACAGACGAACAACAACAGGAGTTCATTATTAAGGACAACGTTGGTTTTGGAGAGTGGGATTGGGATCAGTTAGCAAATGAGTGGGACACCGATAAGTTAAGCGATTGGGGTGTAGATGTACCCTTTATGGGAGAAGAGTTGGAGAAACCTGTTTTGCCAGAGGTTGAGTTTAGCGAGTTTCTAAATGAAAGTACAAATTATGTTGTAGTCGCTTTTGACAACGATCTGGATTGGTTAGCGGCACAAACTCATTTTGAGTTGAAAACTGTATCTGCAAAAAGAAGTAATGGCAAGGAATGGAGCAAGGGAGTTGGGCGAGTCATTAATGGAGGAGAATATTTAAAGAAAATCCAAAACCTAAATAATGGATAACAAACAAAGATTTAAAGAGGATCTACAATTTATAGAAATTGAAGTTTTTAATTATTGCAACAGAACTTGTTGGTTTTGCCCAAACAGTTTCATTGATCGGAGGAGTGATGTTAAATTAATGGATCGAGATAAGTACATTAATATATTAAAACAACTTGCAGAGATAGAATTTGACGGAGAGTTGAGTTATAGTAGATATAACGAGCCATTAGCAAAAAAGGATATTATACTCGACAGAATAAGATTAGCCAGAAAATATCTACCAAATGTTACATTACGGACAAATTCAAATGGAGACTATTTAACGAGAGATTATGTTCTGGAGTTAAAAGATGCAGGGTTGGATCAACTTTGGGCGCAAGATTATCAGTTGAAAAAATATAGTCACAAATTAGCTAAAAAACAGATAGGTAAAAAAATTGAAAAATTAGGTTTTGATTTTGAAGTCGTTACAGATATTGACGATTACAAATATGAGGTTGATTTAAAAGTCGAGGGAATGCTCACTCACATTAGAGCAAGAAATTTTGCAGTAGACGGATCAGACAGGGGAGGTACGTTAAAAGAAATTGCAGACGATTATGTGAGAACAAAGAGATGCATACAACCAACTAAAAAAATGTATATTGATTATACAGGGGACATTGTGGTTTGTTGTAATATGAGAAGCGATGTACCAGAACATACAAGCGGAGTTATGGGACATATTGATAATGGTTATTTATGGGACACCTATTACAATAGCAGATACGACATTTGGAGAGATCATCACAAAGAGGACGGAGAAAAAAGTGGCTTTTGTAAAGGTTGCAGAATAGATTTATAAAATGAAAAAAAAGAACGGATTAACAATAGCAGTAAGGAGTTGGAAACGAGCAGGTAAAGTTTATACTCACGAATATTTTAAAGACACGCAATACGTTGTCGCATCAAGTCAAGCTGACGGATATAGGGAAACAGGAGTCAATGTTTGGGAGTGTCCAGATAGTGCACAGGGAAACCTCTGCAGGGTTACAAATTGGATCATTGAAAATTGCCCTACTAAATGGCTAATAATTACCGATGACGATTTGAGTTGGATTGGCAGATACAATGGGAACAAACACAAAAAGTTGTCGGAGCAAGAGGCGATCGAACAAATAGAAAATTCTTTTTTATTAGCAGAGGAATTGGGAGTACCATTTTGGGGAATGAATTGTATACCAGACAAGGGAGCATACAGAGAATATACTCCGTTCAGTTTTAACAATTACATTGGTGGACCATTTCAAGGTTTTATACTACCAGACTTTGATTTGAGATACGATGAAAGGTTATATTTAAAAGAGGATTACGATATGACATTACAGGTGTGTAATAAATGGAGAAAAGCATTAAGAGTTAATTATCTAAATTATAATGTAAAGCAACAGGAGGGTGTTGGAGGTTGCTCGGATTTTAGAAATTTAGGAGTCGAGAATGAACAGTTTGAATTGTTGCAAAAAAAATGGGGATCAAAGATTGTAAAAAAAGATAATAGTAACAAATCTGGAAAAGGAAAACTATACGATATCAATCCAATTTTAAAAGTCCCTATTAATGGAGTTTAATATATAAACCCTACCAATTTAGTAGGAATTAAAATTTAATAAATGAACAAAACCGAACAACATAAAAAAGCAATAATCGAAGCGTTGGAAAAAAGTTTAGGAGTAGTGACAACGGCTTGTCGAACAGTCGGAGTTGGACGAACACAATTTTACCAATGGTTAAAAGATGATCCAGATTTCAAGCGAGAAGTTGAGGACATCAGCAATATAACATTAGATTTTGCAGAGAGTCAATTACATAAACAAATTAGAGAGGGTAGCACATCGGCTACTATTTTCTATTTAAAGACCAAAGGAAAAAAGAGAGGTTATGTTGAGAGGCAAGAGATAACAGGATTTGAGGGGACTAAACTTTTTGATGTTGAAATAATTAAAAAGATTGAAGACGAGGATACGGAGTAATGTAGTTTACGAACATTTACAAGATAGTACAAAAAAGATTGTAGTTGAGCAGGGAGGCACAAGGTCTGGCAAAACTTACAATATTTTGTTGTGGCTTATATTTGATTATTGCGTAAAGAATGAGGGGAAAACTATTACGATAGTACGAAAAACATTTCCTGCAGTTCGTGGGACTGTGATGCGAGATTTCTACGATATACTCAAACAGAACAATCTATATTTTGAGGAGTTACATATTAAGAGTACACACGAGTATTACTTAAACAACAATCGTGTTGAGTTTATTAGTTTAGATCAACCTACCAAGATACGAGGACGAAAGAGAAACCTACTATTTATAAACGAGGCGAATGAGTTGAATTTTGAGGATTGGCAACAGTTGATATTCAGAACGACAGAAAAAATAATTATCGACTACAATCCAAGTGAAGAGTACCATTGGATATATGACAAGGTATTAACAAGGGAAGACGTAGAGTTTTACCAAACTACATACAGGGACAATCCGTTTCTGGAGTCCACTTTAATTGAAGAGATTGAGAGATTAAAAAATATTGACGATAACTATTGGAGGGTTTATGGCTTGGGAGAGCGTGGTAAGAGTCGTGCTCTTGTGTTTAATTTCAATACTGTACCCAATATACCACCCAACGCAAAACTAATCGGCAGAGGTCTTGATTTTGGTTTTAGCAACGATAGTACGGCATTAGTAGAAACATACGTTGAGGGCGACAATATGTATGCAAGAGAGTTGATCTACCGAACAGGAATGACAAACCAAGATATTGGGAGAGAGTTGCAGAGGTTGGGGTTGGATCGGAGGGACGAGATCTGGTGCGATAGCGCAGAGCCGAAGAGTATTGAGGAGCTATTTAGAATGGGCTTCAATGCAAAGAAAACATACAAGGGTGCTATTAATTTGTCTATTGATATGATACGAAGATATAAACTCCACATTACAGAGGATAGTATTAATATGATTAAGGAGTTGAGGAACTATAAATACATTGAGGATAAGAATGGACAATTGACAAATAAACCAATCGATGCCTTTAATCACTCGCTTGATGCCCTGCGATATTCTGTTGTCAATAAGTTAGGCAGACCTAAATATGGTACTTACGCAATACGTTAGTAAAAATTTTTTTTATTTTTTTTGCTTTATGCTTGTTTTATTAAATTTTTTTAATATCTTTGTTGAGTAATTAATTAGAAACTTAAAAAACAATATTATGAATTATTTAGATTTTGTAGTGACAATCGTAAAAGCAGAAATTAAATTAACAAAAGAACAGATGCAGTTTGCTTATTTAATGTTTCACAAAACATTTGGAGAGACACCAGAACAATCAGCAAAAAGCGTTTTACAATTAGATAAGTTATAAAACAATGGGGGTGTAAAAACCCCCTTTAAATTAAAAGACAATGAGAATAGAAATTGAAATTATCAGAACAGACGAAGCAAATCACAAGGCGGAAATAATAGGTTTAAGCAACAATAAAGTGATTGTTAATAATCTAACATTAAAAACAATTACATTTTGGGATTTGGAGGATTTAAAACAATGTTTAAAATTTGTATAACAATGGATCTGGAGTTACTTAAACTATATAATAAAGCATTTAAAATGTTTCCGAATAGCAAACAACAATTAGATGTTAGAAAAAAAATACAAAAAAAGTTGTTAAAAAATTTGGATAAGTAAAGGGAACGTATTATATTTAACGTAAGATAATTAAAAATAAGACAATGAAGTTTACAAATCAGTTTCCAAAAAAAGAGATCACGATCGAAACTACAAAGACAATCGGATCATTAATAGCAGACCACAAGGCAGTCGTTCATTACAGAGATTACAAAGGTTACAAGGATAGCGTTGACTACATAAAGTTGGAGGGGGACAAGAATGCTTGGTACGATATAAAAGCAGATTTCTTATACGACACCTTAATGGATCGAGTAAAAGATATTTACACAGATAGTTTTGGCAGAGTAATGAATGTTACTAAAATAAATTAAAAATAATTATTAAAAAATTTGGATAAAACTATTTAACGTATTATATTTAACGCAGTTAATAATTTAAAAGACAAAATAATGAAAACAATCAAAAGACAAATTTTAGAGTTTATTAGTGAAGAGTTGGAACTTGACATTAACAGAGAAGAGGTTAAGGAATTTGAGGATCAACTTAATTCAGAAAATGATTTTTACATTGAGATTGATGGAAACGAGTACAGAGTAATTCACCAAGAAACTATTTGGGAGACCTTTGTTGAGGAAATACGACAGACAGTTGAGGATTGTTACTTGGGAGGTATTGATTTAGACAAGTTCTGGTGGATTGAGTTGGATTGGGAGAAGACGGCAAAAAATTGTTTAGATGCTGACGGATACGGACATCACTTTTCTGGATACGACGGATCAGAATTTGAGTACACATTTGGAGAAGAGGATTACTATATTTTTAGAACAAATTAAAAGACAATAAAAATAAAAAAAAGGTTAGTCGGAATTTCCGACACACCACTAAACACAAAAAAAATGGCTGATATTACAATGTGTAATGGAGAGGAGTGTGAAGCAAAAAATACTTGTTACAGATTTACGGCAAAACCAAATGAATTTTGGCAAAGTTATTTTACATTTACTCCTATTAAAAACGATAAGTGCAAATATTATATAAACCACAATAAAATATGAGAACACAATTAGATGATTTAAAGGACGAGTTAAAAGAAGTTAATAAACAAATTGATTTAATGGTCGCTTACACACCCAGATCAATAGCATTGACAGGGTTGAGAGATGAGAGGGACAGAATAATTAGTTACATAAACAATATGAGATGACAACAAAAGAGAGATACGAACAACACTTAAAAAGATCAAAGGAGTACGATTTGGAGTTCCAGACATTATTACAGGAATTAGATATTACACGAATAAAAAAAGATAGGTTGCAGATATTATTTGAATGGTATGGACATTCGAGATCGATGCAATCAAAAGAATTTCAACAATTAAAAAAAGAAAATGAATAAAGAACAAATATACATAGACAGAACGATGTCCCTTTGGGGTGGACAAAATGGAGAAGTTAATATCGAGTTGGAGGACGGAATTATTATTACATTCAATGCTTATAATTTAATGAATGATTTACCAAGTATCGTGCAATTAACCTTTGACGAGGTTGCTCACGAAAAAAGATTTATACAAGAGAAATACAATGAATTAGCAAAATTTATTATAAAATAAAGAGTTTGCCTTTTATAGTTTGAAAGGGTAGCAGAGATGTTGCCCTTTTTTTGTACATTAGATTTAAAAATATTTTTAAAATATCGTTATACAATTATGGAATTAGAAATTAACATACCAGACAGTTTAAATGACATCACATTAAAGCAGTACAAGGAGTACGAAAAAATACTTGATGCTAATAAAAATGATGTTAATAGCGAGAGGTTTATTTACCTAAAAATGGTTGAGATATTTTGTGGCATACCATACGAATATGCTAACAAGATGCGAATAAATGATTTTGAGAGGATCGTGTCAAAGATTACAGACATATTAATCCAACAACCAAAGTTAGTCACTAAATTTAAAATGGGCGATAGCACGTTTGGTTTTATACCAGATTTGGAGGATATGACATACGGAGAGTTCGTGGATCTGGATACATACATACACGATATGGATAACATCGAAAAAGCAATGGCGGTGTTATACAGACCGATAGTCAAGGAACACAAAGACAAATACATAATAGATGAGTACAAGGGGGATCTGTTCCACGAGGCGATGCTTAATATGCCGTTGAGTGCGGTTGTTAGCAGTGTGGTTTTTTTTTGGGATTTAGGGATCGACTGCACGAACGTTATGATGAATTATTTGGAGACGGAGGGGGACAAGGAAGTACAACGACTTCTACGGCAGGATTTAGCAGAAAATGGGGTTACTATGAGTCAATCTACACGCTCTGCAATGGAGACATTACGAAGTTTGAAGAGATAACAAAATTAAATGTTAATTTCTGTTTAACGATGTTAGCGTTTAAAAAAGACAAGGCAATGATTGAAGAGGATAACATTAAGAAAAAATTTAAATAATGGCAGTAAATGAATTTCAAGGAGCAAGAAGTTATATTGATGTAATTGAAATATTACGAGATACGGCTTTGTCCAATAAGAACATAAACACTTTTACTGTTGGAGACATTTCAGAGGTTGATTTAAATAAGCAAACCATTTTTCCTTTGGCTCATACAATAGTGAATACGGCACAATTTAGTAGCACGATCATTACCTACAATATTACTGTTTTGTTTATGGATATAGTCCATAACGATAAAACAGATGAAGAGCCGACAATCTATTCAACAGACAATGAGATGTACGTTTTGAATAGTATGTTAAACGCAGGAAACCATATTACAGACGAGTTCAACTCTGGAGGTTTAAATGACGGCAATACAAGGATAATGAGGGAGACAGTAGTTGCAGAGCCGTTTAAAGATAGATTTGAGAATTTGGTTGCAGGTTGGGCATTCACATTTCAAGTAGAAACAAGAAATAATATAAACAGATGTCTTACTTAAAACACCTTAATAAGGCTTTAAATGACTTTGGCAGGAATGTAATATCAAAATCGAGGTCTAACCTTACACGCAAAAAGAAAGCAGATACTGGACGGCTCTATGCAGGTTTAGGGTACAAGACGATAGTTGGCGAAAATAGTTCGTTTGTTGTTTTTGATTTGGGAAAGTATGGGAATTTTGTTGATAAGGGAGTCAAGGGTAAAGATCCAAGCAAAGTGATCGGAGGAAAAAAAGCGATAAGAGGACAACAAGCACCTTTGTCGCCTTACCGATTTGGACGAGGAACATTTAAAGGTAGTTTTGATGATTTTGCAAGTAGTGTTGGAGATTGGGCGAAACGAAAGGGTTACAGATTAAGGGACGAGAAAGGAAGATTTAAAAAAGGAGACTACCAAACTATTGGGAGGATTATAGCAGGGAACATTTATAACAGGGGTATAAAGCCGTCATTATTTTTTACCAACCCTTATAACGTTTCAAAAAAGAAACTTCCTAAAAAGGTCGCTATTGCGTTTGCAATGGATTTGGCAGATGAAATAAGAGAAGAGTTTTACAGAAAACAAAAAGAACAGAAATGAGTACAATAATAAATGCAAGAAGTCCGTATTACATAAAGACCCAAGCAACAGGACAGATAGACGGTTTGGTAACGTATAGCATATATATCTATGATAAAATATTAACCACAGATAAGCCTACTACTCCAACCTATGTAATTACAAAATTGCCATTTGATACAGGACTAACATATTCTATTATAGAAATAAGCGAGTTAATTAGGGATTATCTTTATACGAAGTATTATACCGAAGCGGTAGATGCGGCCTGGGTTGAAATAACGGCTACATACGAAGATAATACAACACCAATAACCACTAACTACACCTTTTTGGCTTTTGACGGATTTGGCTTTTTTAATGAGGGTATAAACCCAAGAGAAAGCACAGACCCAACGCAAAGCAGTTATACACCAATGGTGTTGCAAGATAATGTGACAGTTTATTTCGTTAAAGGCGAGGATATTAGAATACCTTTGTTTAGTGAGCCACAACCAAACGTAGTAACAACAATAGGTAGTGGAGTTTGGAATGAGGTGGAGTTGTATTGGGAAAATGCCCAGATAACTTGGGACGCAACTTCTGTACCTCAAACAATAGTAGATAGTAACGACACAAGAGAAAAAATACAGTATTTAATCATTGAAAGCGATTACGTAGCAGACGGAGATAAGATAACAATTACAAGCACAACAGGAAACGCACAACAAACAATAATTACATTGAGAGAATTATGTGATCCGAAATACACACCTGTTCGTATTATTTTTTACAATAAGTATGGTGCATTACAGGATATTTATGCAAATAAAAAACATAAAATATCTATGAAAATAAAAGACGAAACGTATAAAGCAAATACTATTGATATACCAAATTTTTTATATAGTATCAATGATCCAATGATGCAAAGATTTCACGTTGAAGCCAATGAGAGTATAGAAGTGAATACAGATTTCTATGTTGAGGAGTTAAACAATCCAATAAAACAAATGTTAGTTAGCGAAAATATCTGGTTGGAAATTGACGGAGATATTATACCTGTTTTGATTAAGGAAACCTCGTTTAATGAAAAAACCCACGTAAATGATAAACTGATACAGTACTCGTTTAAATTCGATTATGCATTTGATTATATACAAAACGTTAGATAATGAAATTGTTGCAATTATACATACAAGGTCAAAGGGTTGATTTATTCAAAGATGAAAGCGTAACGCTAACCGACAGTATTCAAAATGTAAAGGATATTGAAAAAATATTTACTTCGTTCAGTCAGTCGTTTAGTGTACCTGCATCAAAAACAAATAATAAGATATTCAAGCATTACTACAATTATGACATAACAAATACGTTCGATGCGAGAGTAAAGGTAGAGGCAAGAATTGAAATAAACTACCAAACATTTAAGACAGGAAAAATAAAGTTGGAGGGTGTTGATTTAAAAAACAATAAGCCACATACATATCGCATTACATTTTTTGGCGATATTGTCGATTTAAAAGACAAACTCGGAGAACGAAAGTTGAACAGTCTAGACAATTTGAGTTCGTTAAATTTAAATTATGATTGGATAAAAGTTTATGATAAACTAACGGAAGACCCTACAACGACAGATATAATTGCACCTTTGATTACGCACACACAAAGATTGTATTACGATAGCGTTACGCACTTAAATGCTGATGACGGAAACTTGTATTACCACAGTCAATTCGATTATCACGGAGTACATTGGAATGAATTAAAATACGCTATACGAGTTAATAGGTTGATTGAGGCAATAGAAGACCAATACGATTTACAATTTAGCACCGACTTTTTTAAAAACGCTTCTGTTGAGGAAATGAATAAAATGTTTATGTGGCTACATAGAAAAAGTGGAAAGGTTGAGGATTTAAGTGGTGGTACGGAAAGTACGGAATTAGTTACAGGGTGGACAGATGTATATAGAGAAGTATACGAAATGACGGATAGTGCTTTGACAATATATGGCGACCCTCAATTTTTTACAACATTAAAGTTAGATATAGTACCAGCTTCACAATCAGATACGTACGGAGTTATAGTTCAACTTTTTGGCGACACAGTTTATGAAAATCTTAACGTACAAGGATCGTTGTTAAATATTGATTTATTACCCACCATAATAGCTGCAGGAATAGAATATCAGGTTTATATCGTATCGACAGGGGTTGTTGCGTTTAACAATATAAAATGGACAGTAGCATACTACGAATACGACCCTTATGGTGCATATAGTTATTATGATACTTTTTCAAACTCGACATTTGCAACAAGTGGCATATTTGTTTTTAACATAAATAGACAAATGCCCGATATTAAGATTATCGACTTTTTGTCTGGGTTGTTTAAACTGTTCAATCTTACGGCTTATGTTGAGAACGGAGTTATTGTTGTTAAAAAATTAGATGACTTCTATGCATCAAGCACAACAGAGTGGGATATAACAAAGCACGTTGATCAAAAAAAATCAAATGTAAATGCAGCACTACCATACAGAGAAATAATATTTAAATTTAAAGATACGAAGTATTTTTTAGCCGAAAAATTTAATCAGTTAAACAATAAAAATTGGGGAGAATTACTTTACAATCAAGGACGTACAGATTTAGCAGGTGGGTTGTATAAAGTTGAGGTACCTTTTGGACATATGTTATATGAAAAATTAAAGGATGCAGGTACAGGAGAACCAAAAAATATACAATATGGATATTGCGTAAACGAAAGTCAAAGTTCATATTTAGGTGCTCCGTTAATGTTTTATCCGATAAGGGTTAATACAGGAGGCATAAGTTTTATAAATTCATTTGATAATGACGGAGAGCCAGACGGAAAAACAAATGTTGTTAATGCAAATCTGCCGTTCAACTCTGTTTCGTTAAATTCATCTACAAACAATTTTAATCTAAATTTTTACCCTGAGTTTAGCGAGTGGACAACCGATAGCACCTTTACAGGCACTTTGTTCCAAAATTATTATCGTAATTACATTGTGAATACGTTTAGTTTAAAACAAAGAATAACAAAAGTAACGGCTTATTTGCCACAAAGTATTTTAATGAATTACAACCTTGCTGATATATTCATTTTAAACGGAAACAAGTATAGAATAAACAAAATTACAACAAACCTGCTAACAAACAAAAGTGACATTGAGTTATTGAATGAGATATGATAAAAAATATATTACAGGTTTTACCACATTGTAGTGGAGAAACAGAAAACATAAGAATTGCACAAGGTAAAAATAAATTACCTATTACATTAAAAGACGGATACAAACAACTTGTAAAAGAGATCAAATGGCTACGGAAAAAATAATTATAAAGATTGAAACAGGCTCGGCATCTAAACAGGTTGGCAAGTTAAATAATGAACTAGGGAAAACCAATAAGTCAGCCAAAAAAACAGGCAAGGGAATGTCTGGGATTTTCGGTGCAATAAAACAAGGAGTTTTTTCAGCTATACCTGCTCTAAATTCGTTAAAAATAGCGATGATAAGCACAGGAGTTGGTGCTTTGGTGGTTGGTGTAGGTGCATTGGTTGGAGTGTTCGCAAAAGCGGCTCAAAAGGGTGCAGAATTTGGCAAAGGAGTATCTACATTACGAGCAGTTACAGGAAAGACGGCAGAAGAGTTGGAGGCGGTTACTAATCAAGCAAAACAATTAGGAGCGACTACGGCATTTACGGCAAAGGAGGTTTTGGATTTACAGACTGAATTAGCCAAGTTAGGTTTTACGATTGATGACATTCAGAACTCAACCCCTGCAATATTAGATTTAGCGGCATCTTTGGAGGTTGATTTGGCAAGTGCGGCGGCTTTTGCAGGATCAACAGTTAAAGGTTTCGGATTGTCAACAGAAGAGACACAAAGGGTTGTTGATGTAATGGCTTTATCTACAAGTCGCTCGGCATTAGATTTCGAGAAGTTAAGGGAGTCAATGAAAATGGTTGCCCCCGTTGCGAGTGCGGCAGGCATATCAGTAGAAAAAACTACGGCTTTATTAGGAGCATTAGCAGACAGAGGGATTTCTGGATCAATGGCAGGGACAGGGTTATCAAAGACCTTTATTGAATTGTCAAAAAAGGGAATGACTCTGGAGGATGCAATGGACAAGGTAAACAATTCATCAAATGGATTGAATACGGCTATTGAGTTGGTGGGAATTAATGGAGCGAAGTCGTTACTTAACTTGGCATCAACAGGTAAAGATCAACTTAATGATTTAGAAAGTCAATTTTTAAACGCAGAGGGATCAGCACAGAAAATGGCTGAAATTCGTTTGGACAATCTGGAGGGCGATATGACTAAACTCGGCTCTGCTTGGGAGGGGTTTTTATTAGGTATTGAGGACGGAGAAGGACCAATTAACGATTTACAGAGAAACATAGTGCAGGGATTGACTTGGGCAATTTCAAATTTGGGAAAAGTTGTTGATGTAATTGCGTTTGTGTTCAACGAAAAGTGGACGGAGATGAAATTATTTGTTGGCGGTGCTACTGACTTTATGGTTGGTTATTTGACAATATTAGGAAACGGCATAAAATTATTTGCAAACGAGGCGATGTTAGCGTTAGCAGATGTGCCGATTATTGGGAAAGCTATTAACAAGGCAGAAGTTGAGGCAAATATCAATGAGGCAAAAGATGCGTTAGTCAAAGGATCGGAGAGAATACAAGCAGGAGTCGAGAAGTTTAAACAGGCGGCAGTTAATCGTTTAACGGCTATCATACGATTTAATGCACAACAAGAGGGTAAAGCAGAGAGAGTCCAACAAGCCAAAGAAAATAAGAAATTACAGGAACAAAAGAAACAACAAGAGGCAGAAAGTGAAGAGGACAGAAAAAAGAGATTAGAAGAGAGAAAAAAGGCGTTAGAAAAATTAGCCAAGATTGAACAGAAATTCGCAAAACAATCGGAGGATTTACAAGACAAAACAAATCTTGCAAAAGCACAAAGACAAAGGGAGAGAGCATTAGCAGAGATCAATGCACTTAAACTAACAGAAACAGAGAAGAGGGAGGCAATAAAGTCTGTTAATGATTATTACGATCAATTAGAGTCAGAGGCAAAAGCAAAAGATGATGAAAAAGATAAAGCAGACAGACTTAAAAAACAAGAGGAAAAAATCGCAGAATTATCCTTAACAAAAGAAAATGAAAATTTAAGTTTTGAAGAGCAGAGAGCTTTGTTGGAGGAGAGAAGAGCGTTATTATTAGAAGACGAAACCTTGTCGGCAGATCAAAAACAATTGTTGTTAAGTCAATATGCAGAGGCAGAGGAGAATATAGATAGGAAGAAAATTGCGAGTAAACAGGCGGCATTACAGGCGGTTGCAAATATTGCAGGAGCAGAAACAAAAGTAGGTCAAGCGTTATTGATTGCAAAAAATGCGTTAGCGTTAAAAGAAACGTTAATGGATTTAAAGAAAATTACTTTTAAAAGTAAAAGGGCGGTAGCAGAGGCAGGAGTTAATGCGGCACAAAACGTTTCAGAGAGTTCAAAAATAGGTTTTCCACAAAACATAATTACTATTGCGGCGGCTATTGGACAAGGAGCATCAATTATTTCACAAGTTAAAAAAGCAGTTAGCAAAGCAGGAGCGTCTGGAGGATCAGCATCTGTACCAAGTGTTTCAAGTGCAGGAGGTGCAGGAGGAGGTCAAACACAAACCCAAGCACCTGCATTTAATATTGTCGGATCAAGCGAAACCAATCAATTGGCGAGTGCAATTGGAGGTCAAGCACAACAACCTATACAAACATATGTAGTATCGCAAGATGTTAGTACGGCACAAAGTTTAGAGAGGAACATTGTAGAGGGTGCATCTATTTAAACACAAAAAAATAAATTTAAAACGTTATACAAATATGAAGATAGTTGAGTTAATATTAGACGAGGAGCAGGACAATTTCGTTGAGGCAATTTCTGTTGTAGAAAATCCAGCGATTGAGGAGGATTTTGTTGCATTAAAAACAGAAACAAAGGAGTATAAATTTGCCGAAGTTGATAAAGATAAAAAAATATTAATCGGACCAATATTAATACCTAACAAACCTATTTACAGAAAAAATGGAGATGAAGAGTATTACATTTATTTTAGTAGGGAGACAGTCAAAAAAGCTTCACAATTATACTTAAAACAAGGTAACCAAAGTAACTCCACTTTGGAGCATAATAGCAAGATTGAGGGTTTAACGCTTGTTGAGAGTTGGCTTGTGGAGGATAAAGAGAATGACAAGTCAAATATGTTTGGAATGGATTTACCTTTGGGGACTTGGGTTGGTGCAGTTAAGGTTGAAAACGATGAGGTCTGGAATGATTATGTAAAAACAGGAAAGGTTAAAGGCTTTTCTATTGAGGGGTACTTTGCAGATAAAGCCGAATTAAGTCAAGTTAATGAGGAGGAATTATACGCAGACGAGGTTTTAAAGGAATTAAAGGACGTTTTAAGGGGTGTTGAGTTGGAAACGTATAATGACTATCCAGATGCGGCAGTAAACAGTGCAAAACGTGCAATAAAATGGAAAGAGGAGAACGGAAGTGATTGCGGAACACAAGTGGGGTGGACTCGTGCAGGGCAGTTGAGTCGAAAAGAAAAAATTTCGAGATCAACGATTGCAAGAATGGCGAGTTTTAAAAGACATCAACAGAATAAAGATGTACCCTATTCAGAGGGTTGCGGTGGTTTAATGTGGGATGCGTGGGGAGGATCTGCAGGAGTGAATTGGGCAATCAGTAAATTAAAAGAAATTGACAATAAATAAGATGCCGTTACCAAAACCAAATAGAGGAGAGAAAAAAAAGGATTTTATTAGTCGATGCATACAAGATCCAAACGTACAAAAAGAGTTTAAAAATACTGTTCAACAAATTGCAGTATGTTATAAGATATACAATGAAAAATAGGATATTTAAAACACCAAGCAAATCGAGTCCAAAAAACGGAAGACAGGCTTGTTTATGTCCAGACGGAACATATAGCAGAAAATGTTGTGACGGAAGTTTACAGGCGCAAGGGATCGGAACTATTGTGAGGATAACAAATAATTTATTACAGGAGAATGGTTTTGATTTGTTACAAGAAAATGATTACAAAATAAAATTATAATGGCAGACAAGAGGATAAGTGAATTAACAAGCATCACATCATTAGACGGAACAGAAAATGTTGTTTATGTTCAGACAGGAGAAACAAAAAAAGGGACTGTTAATGATATGGCTAATTACATTATTGGCAATAAAATTGAAGTCCAAAAAGAAACAACAACTAACCTTGACGATAGCGAGTATGAAAATATAAAATTAGTACAACTATCGTGGATTGGAGACATAGGCAATATGACATTAAATTTACCTACGGCATCGACACACGAAAATAGGGCAATTCGTTTCATTTCAGATAATACATTTGAAACTAATACACGAGTTCACCTTACACCACAAGGAGGAGATACGTTAGACGGATCAACAGACTATTTTGAAATTAACAAAGCATATGAGGGCATATATGTTTGGAGTAGTGGGGACGAGTGGTTTATTATACAGAAAAAAGCTTAAACGCAAATTTTTTTTTATTAATCGTTAATTAATTATAAACATCAATTTTATGAATGCAACAGAAACATTGAAGAGAGTAAAAGCCATACTTGGCTTAACAGTGTCTTTGGAGCAAATGAAACTTGACAATGGAACTGTGATCGAAGCGGAAAAATTCGAAGCAGGAGAGTCGGTTTTTATTGTTACAGAGGACGAAAAAGTTGCTCTACCTGTTGGCGAGTACGAATTGGAGGACGGAACGAAACTTGTAGTTGAAGAGGAGGGCGTTATCGCTCAATACGGAGACGGAGAAGTTGAGGAGGTCGAAGAGGAGGAAACCGAAGAGGTTGAAGCAGAAGACAAAAAAGAAATGGAATACGTTTCAAAAGAGGAGTTTATTACTGCTCTGGAGGAAATTGTTTCAATGATCGAAGACCTTAAAAGCGATAAAAAAGAAATGAGCGAAGAGGTTAGCGAGGAATTACAAAAAGATGTTCAAGAGGTTGAGGTTACAGATGAAGAGGTTGAGTTAAATGCTCAATTATCAGAACCTGCAACAGAGCCTTTAAAACACGCACCAAAAGAGGAGAGCAAATTTACTCCCAAATTTAAATTTAACAAAAATACACATAAGTCGGCTTATGACGTTATAGTCGAAAAAATTAACAATTTTAATAATAAATAAAAATGGCAACAACAACAAACATCACAACTACCTATGCAGGGCAGTTTGCAGGAGAGTATATCGGAGCAAGTTTATTGGCTGGTAACACTTTGGCTAACCAACTGATTACAGTTAAACCTAACGTAAAGTTAAAAGAGGTTATTAAGAAAGTGGATTACAGTTCAGCTATCGCCGATGCATCTTGCGGATTTGATGCACAAGGAGGAGTTACTCTAACAGAAAGAATTTTAGAGCCAACTGAATTACAAGTAAACCTTGAATTATGTAAAACTCCGTTTCAATCGGATTGGGAGGCAGAACAAATGGGCTTTTCGGCACACGACTCTTTACCACCAAGTTTTTCGGATTTCTTTATTGCTCGAGTATTGGGCGATATGGCATCAGTAACAGAAACTCAAATATGGTCTGGAGCAGGTACTTCTGGAACATTTAAAGGATTTACCACTCTATTTGCAGAGGCAGATTTCGCAACAGATGGAGGTCAAACTATCGCACCTACAACAGTTGATAGTACTAACGTACTTGCTGAATTGCGTAAAATTGTAGATGCTATACCTTCTGCTCTTTACGGAAAAGAGGGTGTACTTCTTTATGTTTCACAAAACATCGCTCGTGCTTATGTTCAAGCGTTAGGAGGTTTCGCTGCTAACATTGGTGGTGCAGGTATCGATAACAAAGGTGCTATGTGGTACAATGGAGGAGCAGGACTATCTATTGACGGAGTTCAAATGGTCGTTGCTAATGGTCTTGCTGATAACAGAGCAGTATTGGCTGAAAAATCAAACCTATATTTCGGCACAGGCTTGTTAAGCGATCACAACGAATTGAAGGTCATTGATATGGCTGACATTGACGGATCTAAAAATGTGAGATTTGTAGCACGTTACACCGCAGGAGTTCAGTACGGAATTGCATCGGATATCGTTTATTACGGAGCATAATTTTCAAGGGGTGGGGAAACCCACCCTTTTATTAATCTTTAAAAAAAAATAACAATGGCTTGTACACTAAACAAGGGACGATTAGAGCCCTGCAAGGATAGCGTTGGAGGATTGCAGGCAGTTTATTTCATTGATTACGGAACATTAGGAGCAATCAGTTATGCTACCGATAGTGATGAAATTACTGCATTGGCAGGAACACCTACGGCTTTCAAATATACATTAAAAGGAAACTCAAATTTAGAGCAAACAATTACATCAAGTCGTGAAAACGGAACTACTTTTTACGATCAGTTAATTACTTTGACTTTGAAAAAATTGAGTCCACAATCACACGATGAATTAGCGTTGATCGCAGTAGCAAGACCTCACGTAGTTGTTGAGGACAATAACGGAAATGCCTTTTTGGTAGGTCTGGAATGGGGAGCAGATGTGAATGGCGGTACTGTTGTAACAGGTGCAGCAATGGCTGATTTGAGCGGCTACACTTTGACATTACAAGGTATGGAGAAGAAACCTGCAAACTTCTTGCAAGGTGGGGTTTCTGGAGTTGGGATTACAGTATCTACATCAGAGATTTCAGATATTTAATATCAACTAACCAAATAATTTAATACCCCTGCAGAAATGTGGGGGTTTTTTTTTGTCTTTATGCAAAAAGTTCTGGTTTTGTCGTTATACAATTATGATAGTATTAAAACCAATAACAGACACACAAACATTCTATATTATTACGAGGGAAACTTCGGTTGATGTGGAAACGATTTTGACTGACGATATTACAGGAACTGAATATACAGGAGTCGGTGTTTATGAATTGTACGGAGATTATTTAAAGTGCAGTTTGGATTTTGTCGGTTTATTAGAAAATACATTTTATACGTTGAGGATCAAAGACACGAACACAGAAAAAATAATTTACAAGGATAAGGTTTTTGTTACAAATCAAATTATCGATCAAGTCAATGAAGACAGTTACACAATTAATAAAGATCAATACAAACCTCAACCAACAAGCAATAATGATTACATAATATTATGAGCAGGAGAAAACCAATACAAGGCAAGGTTAATGTTGTCAATTTAAGTAATTACACAAGTCCAAACATTCAAGTCCAGAAAAACGAGGATTGGGTAACGTATGGAGACAAGAACGAATATTTTAATTATTTATTAGACAGATATTCAGGCAGTCCAACAAACAATGCTATTGTGAATGGTATTAGCCAAATGATATACGGCAAGGGACTCGATGCGACGGACTCTAACAAGAAACCAAATGAATATGCGGAGGCAATATCGCTTATAAAAAAAGATTGTGTTAGGAAGTTAGCAAATGACCTTAAATTAATGGGACAATGTGCTATACAAGTTATTTATTCAAAGGATCGTAAAAAGATAGCACGAGTCGCTCATCTACCTGTTGAAACAATCGCAATTGAAAAATGTGACGAGAACGGAGATGTAAACGGATACTACTATTTTCACGATTGGGCGAAGTATAAAAAAGGAGACGAGGTTACAAGAATACCTGCATTTGGCACGAGTAATGAGTCGATCGAGTTAATATATGTTAAACCTTATGTTGCAGGACATTATTACTTTTCGCCTGTTGATTACCAAGGGGGTTTACAATATGCAGAGCTGGAGGAGGAGGTTTCAAATTACCACCTAAACAACATAATGAACGGCTTGGCACCAAGTATGTTAATTAACTTCAATAACGGAGTACCGAATGAAGAGGAGAGGGAATTAATCGAAAGACGTATTTTAGAAAAATACAGTGGCAGTTCCAATGCAGGAAAATTTATACTTTCCTTTAATGAGAACGCAGACACACAGAGTAGTATTGAGGCAGTCCAATTATCAGATGCTCACAACCAATATCAGTTTTTGAGTGACGAGTCAATGCGAAAAATTATGGTCGCTCACAGGGTAGTGTCGCCAATGTTGTTGGGAATTAAAGACAATACCGGTTTAGGGAACAATGCAGATGAATTAAAGACGGCTAGCACATTAATGGACAATACGGTCATCAGACCGTTTCAAGAGTTGCTAATCGAGGCTTTTGACGAAATTCTAGCATTTAATGGCATTAGCTTAAACCTATATTTTAAAACATTACAACCATTAGAGTTTACAGAGATTGATAGCGAACTTGTGGACGATGAAACACAGGAGGAGGAAACAGGAGTTAAAATGTCGGAACAAGTCGAATTAACAGACGATATTTCTACGGCTATTTTAAACAACCTAAAACACGATGAGATTGGAAATGAGTGGGAGCAAGTCGATGAGATCGAGTGTGACGGAGAAGAGTTTGACGATGAGGTTTGGGCGAATTATTTATTAAACCCAAAACAGAATTTAGCTCAAAAATTAGCAGGGTATGTTACCCCAAAACCAAGCGGTTTCAGTTATTTGGACAAATCATTTTATAAGATCCGTTACAAGTATTTCCAGAAAAAACAAAGTTCTGGAGACAGTCGAGATTTTTGCTCTACAATGATGAGCAGATTTGATAGTAAAGGATTTCCTGCAGTTTATCGTTTGGAGGATATAGATAAAGCAAGTCGAGAGGGTGTGAATAGTGAGTTTGGACATAAAAGCCAACCTTATGATTTATTTAAATATAAAGGAGGACCATATTGCCACCACGTTTGGAAAAAAGTTTTGTTTCGATTAGTAGACAAGACAGTCGAGAGTCCAGAGTTTGCAGATTACAAGAGAACGAGAACAATACCAAAAACTTACAATATCAATCCACGAGGGACAAAGGAGTCGATTGTTGCGCCTATTGATATGCCAAGAAATGGACACCACCCAAATTGGGGAGGCGGTAAAAAAGGAAAAAAGAAATAATTATGGCAACGGCATTATTTATTACACCCACAGATTTAAAAAGAAATTCGCTGATTGACGGCAACGTGGACATTGACAAATTTATTCAGTTTATAAAAATTGCTCAACAGATACATATACAGAATTATTTAGGTGGAGCGTTATATGATAGGATTTCAGATGACATTACCAATGGTACATTAGCAGGGGACTATTTGAGTTTAGTTAGTGATTACATAAAGGATATGTTAATACATTATGCAATGGTTGATTATCTACCTTTTGCGGCTTACCAAATAGCTAATGGAGGAGTATTTAAACACGTTTCAGAAAATAGCGAAAGCGTTTCAAAAAGTGAGATTGATACATTGATTGATAAACATCGAAACTTTGCTCAATTTTATACAAGGAGGTTTGTAGATTATATGTGTTTTAATAGTACTAAATTTCCAGAGTATAACAGAAACCAAAATGAGGATATGTACCCAGATACAGACGCTAATTTTACAGGTTGGGTTTTATGAAACGAAACAGTAAACCAAAAAAAAAGAATGTAGAATTATTACTACGTTTTTTAAAGAAAAATAAAACAGAAAAGAAATGGCAACACTCACAGGACAACAGATAAACCAAACGTATGATGCTCTGTTAAAGATTGAAGACAATGACGGAGTAGGCAACACACACCAAGTTATCACAGACGGACTTGGGGTTGCTACTTGTATGTCTATTTCTAAATTCACATTAGTTGCAGGGTTAGGAAACACGATAAGTTCTGCAAACGTTTTTATTACAGGACGTAACAATACAGGGGGTGGTACTAATTCTTTTGTTATAGGCGACAGGAATTCTGCGACAGGAATCCAAAGTTTCGTTTTGGGTTACGATAATGATAATAGTTCAACAGACACTTTTGTTTTTGGAAAGTCAAATACGACAAGCGTTTCAACCGATTGTGCGTTAATAGGTAACTTTAATTTCGTAAGTGGAACGAATAGCGTTGCTTTTGGGAGGAGTAATAACATAACTGACGGAGTGGACTGCGTTTCGGTTGGTACTTCAACATTTAGTTCCTATTCAGGAAAAAGCGTTGTTATTGGTAATGGTGCGAATAGTGAATTTAGTAACAATTCAGTAGCAATCGGAAACGGCGCAGAGGTACAATTTGCTAATTATTCAGTCGCAATAGGACATCAATCGTATGCGTCAGGAACAAGTTCAGCAGCTATCGGTGCAAATGCTTTTGCTGGTAGTACCAATACAGTTGTAGTGGGTAGTAATTCGGTGTCAAATGCTAATTGCGTTGTTGTAGGTCGCTCAAATTCTATTTTTGAAGATAACGGCTTTTCTTTTGGAAGTAATAACTATCACGAGTTCTCAACAAACAATTCGTTTTCATTTGGTAAGTCGAACGCATTAGGGGGTAATTTTTTTGGTGCAAATTCATCGATGGCAGTAGGGCATAGCAATAATGTTGATGCTGATAGAAATTATGTTTTTGGACTAGGACTAAAAACCGACAAAGAACGTATGTTAGCGTTAGGGTATTTTAATGACCCAACAACAAGCACGACAGGCGCAGACCAAAGTATATTTCAGTTCGGAATTGGAACGAGTGGATCGGCAAGAGCAAACATTTTAGAGTTCACAAAAGACGGACGTTTAATTATGGATACACTACAAGCGAGTACAAGTTATGCAAATGATAGTGCTGCTGGAACAGGTGGTGTTAGAGTAGGTCAATTATACAGAACAGGAAGTACAATTAAAATAAGAATATCGTGATTTGGAGAATATTAAATTTAGACTATAAACAGGAAAACGGATACGTTATTACGGCTTGGGTATCATTACAGGCGCAAGACGATGAAACAAAATCAGTAGTTAGACGTATGTACGCTATTGACTTTGAAGATGAAATAACAGAGGACTTTATCGAGTTAAAAAACTTAACGGAACAAAAAGTATTCGAGTGGGTGTTTCAAAAAATAGATAAAGAAAAGCAGGAAGAAGCGATACAAATTCAGTTGGAGCGTATGGTTTCAAAACCAAAAATCAATGCAGGTTTGCCCTGGGAAAACACAGAAAAATGAATTTAACTGATTTGAAAATATACGGATTGAATATAAGTGCGTTTGCAATTAGTTTTACGCAAGTGGAGAATACATTAAAAATTATGTTGCTTATTGTTTCGATAGGATACACAATACAAAAGTGGCACGAATTTAGAAAAAACAAATAATTATGGCATTACCAGCAGGTTGGGGTGATATTTATTGCAAATCAGATTGGGGGGACGAAAGTAACAAATTTACCGTTCCAGAATTTCCAGAGTTTTGCGAAATTATACAAGGTGCTTGTGGGACTCAATACACCTATACAGGAAACCAAGATTACCCAGAACGATATGTATTTAATTTAGGAGTTACAGGTACATCGACTTTAACATACGAAGCATATAACATACCAGACAAATGGGTTGTAGTACAAGACGGAGTTATAATTTTAGACACAGGATACAGAGGTCTTGCAAGTTACCAAACAGATTTGAACAATGCTTTGGCTGACAGAGGTTTACCACCAGAAACAATACAGGGTATCGGTCAAGGATCAGCGACATTTACAGTTAGTACATTAAGCCCTGTTTACGTTTATGTTTATGCACCAATTTCAAATACATCATTTCAAACAACAATTAGTTGTCCAATATAAAAAAAATTATGGTTAAAAAATTAAGAAATTTAGCAGATTGGTTGGAGGTTAAGAATTGCCAAGCAGGTCAAAAATGGAATAAATTTTTAGACAAAAGAAAAGTTAGAGTACATTATTGCAAGGAGTGTATATGCGAAAAATAAAAAAAATAATAGTTCACTGTACGGCTACAAAAAAGGATCACGATGTTACGGTTGAGGATTTACGAAAGTGGCACGTTGAGGAGAGAGGTTGGAGTGATATTGGCTACCATTTTTTTATCGATTTAAAAGGAGAGGTACACGAGTGTAGGCCAATCGAGAGAACAGGTGCTCACGTCAAGGGAGAAAACCACGATAGTATTGGAGTCGCTTATGCAGGAGGTTTGGGCGATGATGTAGCGTGGCACGACACAAGGAATGAGGCACAAAAAACGGCATTAGAGGACCTTTTATGTTATTTAAAAGTATTATACTCCCAAGCGAAAATTTATGGGCATAGGGATTTCAGCAGTAAGGCTTGCCCAAGTTTTGATGCGAGAGAAGAGTACGAATGGATAAGCAACCAATTTTAGTATGGATTTTGAATTAAATTTTATTGTTTTATTTCCAAAGTCGTTTTTATTTGGTGTTGGATATATGGAGCCAGAGCCGAATTTTGAATATGAAGAGATCAACATTTATTTAGGCATTATACAAATTCAATATAGGTGGCAATGAAAAAAAATATTTCAGCATTTATACAAAGAGTAAGAAAAAAACGCAAGGGTGTACATTCTAAAAATGCGAGTAAAGGTCAAACAGGATATAAACAAAAATACAGAGGACAAGGCAGATGAAAAAAATACTTGATTGGTTTAGTGGAGGAGTGATTAAACAAATTGGCGATGTCATTGATAATCTTTTTACAAGTGACGAGGAGAGAGCAAATGCTAAAATAAAAGTTCTGGAGGTTTTAAAGGAGCAACAATTAGAGTTGCAGAAATTACAGACAGAGATTATTGTAGCAGAGGCAAGCGGTAATTGGTTGCAGAGATCGTGGAGGCCAATACTGATGTTGTCTTTTGGTTTTATTGTTATTTATGTGAAGTTTGTTGCACCATTATTTGATCTTAAAATACCAGAATTGGAAAACGAGTTTTGGGATTTATTGCAGATTGGTATTGGTGGATACGTAGTTGGTAGGAGCGCAGAAAAAATAGCAGACAGAATTACCATTAAAAAATAAACTTGACTTTTTAAATTTTTTTTTGTATCTTTAACAACTATTTTAAATTTTTTCGATTTAAGAGAAAAAAACCAAGATATTGTATACAGGATAACTATATAAAATTATGAACTTGAAACTCACTATCAATCATTTAGGAAAAAAAGAAAACAAACACGAAGCTGAAAAAGATATGTACCACATTACTTTCAAAACTTACAATGCAGAGATTTCTGGTAAATTTGAACGAAGTGAAATAAGACACATTATTCAGCAGTTAGATAATGCAATTTAATGCCCAAAAAACCAAGCCGTAAAACATTAGTCAATAAAGCAGACAAGGTATTTTCAGAATACATAAGGAGGAGGTATGCAGACGATAATGGAGTAACGGAGTGTTTTACTTGTGGCAAAAAGGATCATTGGAAAAAATTACAATGCGGTCATTTTCAATCCAGAAAACATTACGCAACTCGTTGGAACGAGGACAATTGTCAAGTACAATGTGCAGGTTGCAATGTGTTTAGGTATGGAGAGCAATATACGTTTGGGAGGAATTTAGACGTTTATGTTCGTGAGGGTTTGGCAGAGGAGTTGAATATATTAAGCAATAAGATCGTAAAGTATGACAACCACGATTTAATGTCATTAATCGAATATTACCAAAATAAACTTGCAGACTTATAAATTTTTACTATATTTGATTGTCTTTTAAGTTATCTATTAACTACGGAAAGGAGGTTAACCAAATGGTTGCCTCTTTTTTTTTGATTTTTTTTTACAAATTACTTGTATTATTAAATTTTTTTAGTATCTTTAACGTATTAATAATTTAAAAGACAAATAAAATGACACTATTTCAATCAACAACAGGAAGACACCACACACTTTTAATGGTGGATCTTAAACAATCAAATTTAGAGGAAAAACTATGGGAGTGGGCACGTTGGAGTCACTCGGATATGTTTTGGGATATTGAGATGCAAGAGGGTGGATCAATCAAAATTGATGACGACACTATCGAGTTTAGCGGAGACAATGGAATATTCACATTGGAGGCAGTAGAAGTACAAACAATTTAAAAATAGATAATATGACACACACAGAAGATTTAATGAGATTAAAGGATGCAAGGATTGAAGCGATGAGCAGAGAGATCCAGAAACTAAATGATAAAATTGAGTTTTTATCTGCACAATTAGAAGTAGCAAAAGAAGTAACATTTAACAATTAATAAAATGAATAAAAACAAGTTAGTAGATTTATACAGAAAATATGAGTTAGAAAAGGAGGACTTTTTTAAACATCAGCATTACACAATCATTACAAGACAAGGTATTGATAAGATCCAGGCAATAGAACAGATGTCGATTGATTATGAAGTCATAAGATGCGAGCCACATTATGCAGTTTTTAAAGCGATTGCTAATAAAGACGGAAAAACAATACAAACCTTTGGATCAGCATTGAAAGGCGAAGGATATAAGGACGGCAATACCAATTCGTGGTATGTTGCGGAAATGGCTGAAAAAAGAGCAATGAGCAGAGCGGTGCTTAAATTGACAGGCTTTTATGAGTTGGGAGTTTTTGGAGAGGACGAAAGCGAAAGTTTTAAGAAACCAACAAAAGGTCAAACTTATGGAAGTAAACCAACTATTCAGAAAATTAATAAATAACATAGTATAACATATAAATAACATAGAAATGAGTAAAAATAGCGAATTAGTTAAAGGAATGTTTATCAATGACGGAAATGTCGATTGGGTTAAAATGGAGTTAGCATTTAAAGTTGATGAATTAGCAAAAATGTTAGTTGAGTACAAAGATGTTTTTGAAGCTAACAAAGGTTATGGAAAAATTCAAATTTGTGAAAGTAAAGCAGGGAAACTTTACGCATCACTTTCAACATTTAAACCGACACCTAAAAATGATGTAGCAGTTGAGGATCATTTGAAAGGTAGAGAAGAGGAGGCAGACCTGCCTTTTTGATTTAATTTAAGAAGAGGAGAGCTTAACGGCTCTCTTTTTTTTGATTTAAATTTGTATATTCAAAAAAATTTAATAATTTTATAAAAAATAACCAAAATATGTTAATAGATTTTAATAACGTAAAAGACAAACTAAATAAGATACGAACAGGAGAGATTAAGGAGGGAGAAAAAATTGGAGTTCCTGCAATAGATGATTACATCAGATTTAAAGAGGGTAACTTTAATGTAATTTTGGGACACGCAAATGTCGGCAAGACGACAGTTATTCTTTACCTTATGTTGGTATTTGCTAAACGGCTAAATAAAAGGTGGCTAATATTCAGTAGTGAGAATGAGCCACATAGTATATTAAGAAAATTGGTTGAGTTTCTGGAGCAGAAACCAATAACAAAAATAAGCGAAGAGATCTTTAATGAGCATTTGGATTTCATTAATGAATATTTTAAAATCATTGACAATGGGCAGTTGTATACATATAGGCAAATTATCGAGTTGGCAACGGCTTACAAAAAAGCGTGGAATTATCACGGATTGCTTATTGATCCCTACAATAGTTTAATTAAAGACAATGAACTAATGAAGAGTTTAGGAGGTCACGAATATGATTACCAAGCAACAACAGAAATGAGAGTTTTTAGCAAAACATATGGAGTTACAACTTGGTTAAATACTCACGCAAATACCCAAGCGTTGAGAATGAAACACCCTATTGGACACGAGTATGTCGGACACCCTATACCTCCAATGGCATCAGATGTTGAGGGCGGCGGTAAATTCGTAAACAGGGCGGACGATTTTATTGTGATACATCGCTACATACAACACCCTGCAGATTGGATGCAAAGCCATATTCACATTAGAAAAATTAAAGAGATCGAAACAGGAGGAAAACCAACATCGATTGATGAGCCAATAAGGTTTCGCAGTATGGTTGGGAATGTAGGTTTTGAGATCAACGGAGAGCCAATATTGGAGAAACCGATTAGAGAAGAGTTTAAAAAAGTTATAAATTTACAATGAAAAACAAAAAGTATACAGTAGATCAGAGGATCAAAAGAATTGAAAAAGCAATTGGGGAGTTGTATATTTTAGTGCATAAAATAATTAACAAGATTGAGCCAGACGAAGAGGAATAACGTAATTACATTATTAGCAAAGGACCATAATAAGTGGGTACGGATCGCCAAGTCATTTGGAGCGGATAGCTTGGCAGAGGATATGGTGCAGGATATGTACTTAAAAATTGATAGTTGGAACGGAAAGTATAACAAGACATTGATGTTTAATGAAACAGAGGTCAATTATTACTTTGTGTTTAAAGTTCTGCGAAATATGTTTCTGGATCAATCAAAGAAAAAAAAGAGAATTATTTATACAGACGAAATTTACAATGAGCCGTTTGTTTTGAATGGAGGTTTTGAATATGAAGAGAGATTACAAGAAATAAGGGAGGACATAAAAAAGTGGCATTTATATGAAATTAAAATTTACGAGTTGGTGTTTCTGGAGGGTTGGAATATGTCGCAACTTGCTGAAAAAACAGGAATAGATTATCACTCCATACGGAGAACAGTTTTGAAAATTAAAAAGATGTTAAACCAAAAATTAAAAAAATGAGAATAACAATTACACAGGAAGAAAAAAACAAGGTTTGGGAGTTTCTTAAAAACAATGACATAGGAAACAGAGGAGATTTTGACGGCAAAAAAGTACATCAATATATCGGACTTTTGGGAGAAATGAAAGTACACCAATTATTCAAGCAGGATTTTGAGTTCAAAGATGATTTTGACGGAGGGTACGATATGATGCTCGGAGACAAAAAAGTCGATATTAAAACAATGGGCAGAAACGTAAATATGAGACCAGATTATGTTCACAATTTTTCTGGATTGCAAAAACATTTCAAATGTGACATTTACATATTTGCTTCATTGAATAAAAAGACAAGCGATGTTACTGTCTGCGGTTGGGTTACAAAAGATGAATTATTTGAGAGAGCCGAGAAGTTTAAAAAGGGAACAAAGAGGCAGAGAGATAATGGAACATTTACAGTTTTTGGTTGCACTACCTATGAGATCAAAAATAAAGATTTAAACGATATAGCTTTATTACTATGATGTTGGGAGATATAGTTTATTATTTTACAAAATATACAGGCATTCGTTGGATCGTAAAAAAACTCACGAAAGTTTTTGGATATGAGGATTGCGGTTGCGATAGGAGGCGAGAAGAGTGGAACGAAATTAAAATTGACAGATTGGACAAATGGACAAATTAGACAAATTGGATTGGGAGAAGTTCAGAAGTAGCATAAAAAATGTATTAAGTAAAGAGGAGTTTACAATGATTTGTGAGTTACACGCAAAGTATTTTAAACATACCTTTTATAAACCTTGCACTTGTAGTCCTAAAACAATAAAGAGTTGGATTGCTCAACTAAATGATATTTATGAGCAAGATCCAGACAACTAATAAATTTGAAAAAGCATTCGTTATGATGTTGAATACATTTGACGATTGGCAGTTGCAGTGGGTTGGGGATCAGAATTTGTGCTACGATGCGATTGGATTGACACCAAAGGGAAACAAGTGCGTTGTAGAAATGAAGTTCCGAAAAAAGTATTACGAAACCAAAATGTTGGAGGTTAAGAAATACAATGCTTTAATGGAATTGGACTCCGATATTGTAAAGATTTATTTTGTTAGTGATCCACAAGGGAGCTATTGGTTTTGGTTAGACAAATTAAAAAAACTCAAAACATTTGAGAAGAGTTGCCCTACGACTTCATATTGGGGAAACAATAAAATTCAAAAGGAGGTTTTTCTGTTGAGTGAAGACCTTGCGAGTATTGTAGATAAAGCAGGAGAGGATCGAGTTAATATCTGGAAAGATTACTTTGACAAAAGAAAATAACATTTTTTTTCACTTTTTTTATTAAAAAATTTTGATAAGTAGTTTATACGTTGTATATTTGTCAAAGAATTAATACTTAAAAGATAAAAAAATGCAAAATTTAAAAAACAAAGTAGAGAGTAAATTACTAAAATGGGGTAACAATTCTGGAGTTGTTAAAGAAATGATTGATTTACATTTTGAATATGCATCTGCAACATATACAAATGTTAATAGTATCGCTGAATGTATCACAAGAATTTATTAATAATGGATAAAATATTTGAGACGTTTGGCTACCATATGGATATTATGTACCAAAACAAGTATTACGGAAGTATTAAATTAGAAACTCCAGACAGAGAGATTATGGGTTACTGTGGTCGCAAAGAAATGGTGCTAACAGAGGATTGGAGTTACAAAAATAAAAAGTTAAAAGCAGGGACAAAGGTTGTTACAGAGTTGTACCCACTATGTGGTAAGATCAAAGGGGATTTTAAAAAGAAATTACAAGTATTACAAAATAGTAGAATAATTTATAACAATTAAAAATAGATAAAAATGGACACACAGAAAATTACAATTTTAGAAAAAGAGTTAGCAGATGCAAAATGGGATTTAAATTACCATAGTTCAAAGGTAGAGAAAGCAGAGTGCTTGATTGAGTTATTTACCAAGAAATTGGAGGAGGCAAAAGAAGAGTTAAAGTTGCAAGAGGCTTTTGGAGATGAATGCTAAAATCGACCTATTAAAAGATATGGAGTACTTGGCTGACATTGAGATGTTGAGTACTCTTATTTTGGATCAATTAAAGAAAAAAGAAACTCCCACTTTAAAAGAAATGTCTGGAGCTATTTCGCGAATTTTCTTTTATGTAAACAACCTGCAAATGGATCGCAAAATGTATGACAAGGCAATGAGTCAATACAGAGAGGATAAAAACAGAGCCGTATTAAGAGCAAGAAAAGCAGAGCAGAAAGTTGAGGAGTTGGAGAAAGAATTAAAAAATTGGAAAAAAATTTAACAAAGTGCTTGTTATATTAAAAAAATTTAATATCTTTAACGAAGTTAATTAATAATTTAAAAGACAAAAAAATGAATAGATTTGAAAATTTACAAGAGGCAATCGAAATGATCGAAGAGGCAAAGGAGTTAGTCGATCA
>Ga0209654_1000640_pt1 | contig 32673 bp, 49 predicted proteins | sample SaaInl1SG_22_DNA_FD_184646 | JGI IMG/M metagenome (GOLD analysis project Ga0209654, IMG submission 184646) | Marine microbial communities from expanding oxygen minimum zones in the Saanich Inlet - ESP_161SG_22_DNA (SPAdes) (version 2) | ecosystem: Environmental > Aquatic > Marine > Intertidal... | reverse complement strand
ATCGTGTGTAGCCATCAACCTGCGTAACGCCTTGACTCTTACCAATGTAGCCTGCCATTAGCTTTGCTCCAGTGCGCTCAAGATTACGTCAGCAGATGATGCAGTGTCTGATGTCACCACAATAGTCTCTGTCGTCTCTGCAATGATCTTACCGTCCAATACGCTCAAGGCTGATCCTGCTGGCACTGGTGCGCCTTTTACGATGTAGGTAGACCCTAGCTGTACATCCACGTTAATTGACGATGCTGTGCGGTTTGCGATGTTGCAACCGATCAGTACCGCAGTCGTCGATGAAGGTACTGTGTACACCGTGACAGGTGATGTGCCGACAGATGCTGATGTGTAGTTTTTGAAGACGTTCGCCATGTTCCTATCCTAGTGCAATGCTGAGTGCGAGGGCTGTGCCTGCGGGATCGTATGGCCCAAGGTCACTGATTTGAGATTCTGTAATAGACAAGGCCGCTTGATGCTGTGTAACTGATGATTGTGTGATGTTAGCGTCTGGTACGTTTGCCCACGTCACTGCCGCAGATAGATCATTCGTTTCTGTGAATGACGTTAAATATCCTACAGTGCTGTGGTCGCCCCATCCGTATGCTGTATCCCATTGCGTTTGTTTTGTTGTTGTTGGAATAGCATAACCAGATGCGTATGCAATGGCAATTGTCCCAGTGGTTGTAACTGGTGAGCCTGAAACAGCAAGTCCTGTAGGAACCGTAGCCGCAACACTTGTCACTGTACCTGTAGTGGTAGAGTAGTTTGCATCATTCGTCAACGTCGAGATGTTATCACCCGACTGTAACGCTGAGTCAGCTAATGTACCTTGGGCGGCTGTCGCATAGTCTGTAGAGGCTGTCGTAGCCGCAGTGCCTAGCCCTAAGTTGGTACGGGCAGTGGCGGCATTGTTTAGGTCTGATAGATTGTTGACAGCCTGTAAAAATCCTGTAGTCGATACAGCACCATTGTTCCACTGTGTACCGTCATAAATCCGTGTCACACCAGTGGTTGTATTGTAATACCAATCCCCAGACGTAATAGGATCGCCGTTGTTGTCGAGTGTGGGGTCAGAGGCTTGTGCGCCTAAGTAAAGCCCGTCAATCGCTTCCTGTGCGGCTTCTGCGGCGGCCTGTGCAGTCTCTGCCGCTGTCTGTGCAGTCTGTGCGGCTGTAGCAGACGTAGAAGCGTTTGTTTCGCTTGTAGAAGCGTTAGAGGCTGATGTTGCCGCATTAGTCTCTGACGTTGCCGCATTGGTAGCAGACGTACTAGCCGACGTAGCACTCGTAGCCGCATTCGCTTCTGATGTTGCGGCATTGCTCGCTGATGTTGCCGCATTAGTCTCTGACGTAGAAGCGTTGCTTTCTGATGTAGCCGCATTAGTCTCACTGGTGGACGCATTCGTCGCCGATGTAGAGGCTTCGCTCGCTGATGTAGCGGCGTTGGTCGCACTAGTGGATGCATTCGACGCAGAGGTAGCGGCGTTTGTTTCGCTTGTTGCCGCATTCGTAGCTGACGTAGCGGCTGATGTAGCTGAAGATGAGGCGGCAGTAGCTGAAGCGGCGGCGTTGACAGCCTGTTGAGTTACCTCAGTGACTGTAGCGTCAGTCGTTGAATCGCCTGCACCACCTGTACCACGATAGATCGCCATTGAAATCTCCAGTTAGAAATAAGACAGGGGAGCCTGAATAGACTCCCCCGATAGTTGCTTTAGGCGTTGAAGACCAATGCCAAAGCTGATTCAGGACGTAATACCTGAGTGCCGTACAGAGTGTCGGCAGTGAACAAGTCACCGAGATACTCTTGCTTGTACTGAGTTTGAGTGCGAACACCCATTTGCTCTGCAAACACCATTGCGTCTTTGTGACCCAACAGACCTGCTTTGAGGTCGCCACCACCGGTAGCACCGTTTTCAGCGGCTGTCTCAGTGACAGGGCAGTTTGTAGAAACGTAGATTTGGATACCGTAGAGTGATCCAATGTTTCCATTCGCTACAGGCTGTCCAGATACGAAGTCTGAAGAGTTGTAACGGTCGATACCACGAATGGTTTGTACGACTGAAGGAGGAACGACTAAGAAACGATTGTCCATAGGAACGTCGTTGTCGTCCAACTGCTTAACAGCGGCACGGAAGCCAGCATCTGAGAAGATGTCAGCAGGAACTACAGTGTCAGCCGCATATGCAGTGAGGCCTGTAGAAGCATCCATGTAGAACGAATTTGAATGAATCCAGTCGCTACCGGAGCCATTGTCGTCGCCCAAACGCTTGCCTAATACAAACAGATCAGTGTCCACTTGCTTCGCCAATGCATAGCCTGCATCAGAAGTGTAGAACTGACGGAGTGAAGACAAAGCCTGTACGTCGGTGATGTCTTCGATTAGGCGTGAGTATTCGTAGTGCTTGTCTACAGTGACTTGCACTTCTGACTCAGTTGCCGCAATCAGTGTTACCTGAGTTTCAGCAGACTTTGCAGATGCATCACCACGAGTAGGCTTAGGGATGTGAATAGTGTCACCCTTCTTGCCTGTCATTGGCATGCGGTTTACAAGATTGGCAAGTACGAGTGATTTCTCGTATGCCGCTACGATTTCATCAGACCAGATTTCTGGGATGAAAGTTGCACCAGTTGTATTGGTGACGTGGTTAGTACCAAGTGCCATTTTAAAGCTCCTTAATGCTTTAGGTTATTTAACACGACCTTCAGCGTATGCTCGCATAATCTCATCAGACATTGCATTATAACGCTTCTGGTCTTTTTGCATGAGTTCAATAATGTCGGCACGACGATAAATCTTACGACTAGGTGCTTCACCAGATCCTTTCGCACTACCAGTAGAAGCGGCTTTAGCTTGACGGTCCCGGTCGGCTCTCTGCATTGTCTCTGTAGTGTTCACTGCTTGTTGACGCTCTTTCCAAAGAGTCAATAGCTCGTCAGCACTATCAAAGTCAAACTGCTTGTCAGCCCGTACGAACAATTCAGTACGTACCTTGGAAGCTTGTATCCACTTACCAAACTCTTCATCACGAACAATGTCGCTGTAGTCTGGATGTTTCGACTGAAGTTGATTCACAATAGACGCATGACGTGCCTGTTGTGTATACTGCTCCGCTTCCTTGACTTTAGGATGTCTTTCAATCGCTTTATTGATAGCGGCTTGAGGATCGTAGAAAAAGTCGATTTCCTCATCTTGTGCCTGTGGGCTTTGTTGTTCTTGACTGAGTTGTGTCTGAGTTTTGACGAAATCATCAACGATTTTTCGCAACTCTCCAACTTCTGAAGACTGTTTACCTAAAAGCTTTTCAGCTTCTTGATGCATCTGAACAATGTCTTTAATGTCTTTGTTCCGATACTTGTCAGGTAGTTCGTTTTCTGGTGCAGGTGTCTCTTCTTGAGGCTGTTCAGAAATCTCTTCAGGTTGTTCTAGCGTTGCATACTCTTCGTTTTCGTCTTCTTCAGGACGCTCAATTAATGTTGCCATATTGTACTCCGTGCTTAAAAAGCATTATGGAAGTGATTATTTACGTGCGGCTCTCTCATGATCTCTTGCCCACTTATCATCGGCATCGGGCCATCCAACACCGTTAAACTTCGTAGAGATCGGAGAGATTATCCTCACTGCGGTATGTCCACATTCATAACAGGTGGTGAGCTTATCGTTAGAGTCCACCCACTGTTCTTCAATGTGGTTACATTCTGTACATTTGAAGTCAAACCGTTTCAGCACGTTCAGACTCCAAAATTGATTCATATGTTTCTTTCAAGGCTGTTTCAAAATTAACAAGCCTATAAAGCATATTACGTTCGCCTTTCACACGAGCCAACGTACCCTCGTTATCAATATCTTCTATTCGATATGTCTCAAGGGTTTCTTTTAGCTCTTGTACGAGTTGCTTCCAACCCGAATGGATAAATAAGTCGAAGTAGGCTTCGTAATACTTTTCATCTTCTAAGGTCAACACATTCTCCTTGTTGGTGCGTTGTCTATATAATATATTCTAGCATAAATCATGCCAAAAGTCAAGACTGTGCAGGCTCTTTCTTCCTTGCAGGTGCTGTTGGCTTGCTAGATTGTTCTTCTAGGGCTGTCAAGCGTTCATTAATTTTTGTTAAAATTTTGTTAATTTCTATTAACACTGTGTTCAGTTCAGCTTGGGTAATCATAGATTATTTTCCCTCATTTGCTTGTCTACAATACGCTCATCAGATTTGATGGCTCGTTCTTTGAGTAGTAGCTCTGCCAGCTTGACACGCTTCTCAAATTCTTTCTCGTCTTGGTCGCCCGGTTCTAAGTTGGTGGTGAGTACCTTCAAACGATCTGTTTCGTTCTCGTATGGTACAAACTGTGTTTCTGTCAAGAGCTTTCTAGCTCGTGCCATCGACTCAGCCGACTGTGCTTCATAAACCTGCATCTGTGCTTGCTGTGTAGCCATTTGCATCTGCTGGGCTTGCATAGCCATCTCAGCCTCTTGTGGATTTGGCTGGTTAGCTTGCTGAAGACCTGCAATGATTTCTTCACGATTGGCAAGGTTCATGTTCTCGACAATGCTCTCAATCAACAGAGGATACATAGGCGAATCAGGCGACATTGTTTGTAGAAGTTGTACTAGCTGTGTCACTTCATATTCACGAGCAATGATGCCTAGTGAGCTTGAGGCTACAAACTTGTAGTCTTGTACGGGATACAGTTCAGGATCAAACTGCATGTACCGATATGCCGCCTTCTGTACAAACGGCAGTAGGAATGCTTCTTGGAAGTTAATCAATGTGCGCTTGTGACGCTTGATGATGGCACCAAGGCTCATTGAGATGCCAGCGGCTGTGCTGTCACCGTTGATGGAGCCGGGGATGCCTGCCGCATCGATTGCCCCTGTTGCCATCTGCACCATTTGTTGCAGGGAAGCCGCTTGATTGAAAGTGTTACCATCGAGGTTGCCGAACTTAAAAGGCTGTAAGATTTCTGCGGGATTGCCGTTCGTAAGGATGGTCTTTCCGGGTCGAATTTCCATGCGTGTTCCACGAGGAAGGCGTGAAGCATCAACAGCAAGCATAGGGTGTACAGTAAGCGCAAGTGCATCGATCCTAGCTCGGAGTTCAGTGTCTAGTGCTTTCTGTGCGTTATATCCCTTCTCACAAATCCCACGTCCCCAGAAACGTCCGGGTACAACATCCCAAGGGAATGCTACAACAGGCCGATCTTTCATCATATAGGGGTTTTCTTCAACTTTCAGCAACTGCCCGCCGTTAGCAATCACCACGATAGCCTCGACATACTGTGTCGTTGGCTCTTCTAGCTCTTCGATTTCTTCTTCTGTCAGACCGTCTGTAATGGCATCGAAATACAAGTCTGCTGGAATCAAGCCGTAATACTTTGTCAGACGCACTTTGTCGTCGTCATACATTGTAATTTCTTTATCGGCTTCTAAGTTGGTGTCTGCATACGTAGACTCCAATACCACCTGTCGGTAGATGCCGCTTTCTACGCCCTGTTCAACTAAATGCTTTGGCACAAACTCATCAATCGCTACACCAAGTGCTTCATCGACAGATGTCGCTACAGGGTCGATTAGGAAGTTCTGTGGCAGTACAGGGCGCAACTTAACAACAAACCGGTCTGTTTCCATCACACCATAGGACAGCATAGCACCATCCATCACAGGCTGTGTTGCTGGACGCATCTCAGTCTTTTCTTCTAGCACTAGCTCGCCCATGCCTGTACCAAAGATAGCAGAGTTTAGAATACATTCAGCAACAGCTTTACGCACCTGTGTCTTCTGGAAGTCTTCATCTAGCTGACTACGCAAGGCTTGTATGTCTACAGGGTTTTGATCGCCTAAGTCGTCCTTAATATCAAACCACTTTCCACGTCCAAAGGTTGCTTCCTCTACCTCTGCAACAGCAGACTCAACAGCTTGCTGGAGTGCCGGGCTAATAATTTTAGAACGCTCCGACTGACGCATTGTGTCTTCAGCGGCCCAGATGCCACGCCACAGTCTGTAATACTCATCAAACTTCTGTTCGTAATTAGCTTCAAAGTGGTCACGCCATTGGTCGCACTTGCTAATTACCCAATTCTCTAAACCTGACAAAACATTTGAGCGATTTTCGTAGTCCATCTTAATACCCTGCTATTGGATCTAAAAATTCAAAGTGTTCTTCTTCGTAGTCTACGTAGTAAGAAACTTTTGCCAATTGGTCAACGTAGGCGAGTGCGTCAACCAAGTCATCATGTACTAACGGATTGGGAAACTGGAAAAGCTCATCTAAGAACTCTGTTGTCCATTCCCCTTCCTGTAGTGTAATCTGCCCGTGTTCAAAACGTCCCTGTAACGCCCAAACAACACGATCTGTTTTTTTCTTGTTACCATGTGTTAGCTCTTCCACTCTGAAGAACTTCTGATTGGCTTTCATCATATCGGTTAGGTAGGGCAGTACAGCATTACGTAACGCTCCCTTCTCAATCCCTACAGCTATAGGCTCATAGGCCGCTACAGCTTCAAATATCTTACGTGCTGTCTTTTTAATGTCCCAGCGTCCGTGTACTATGTCAGCAACGTACCAGCCCTCCGTATTGGCCTTAACGATGGCAATGGCTGTACTATCTAGCTTTTTACCCTTGCCTGTCGCATTAGCGGCAATATCAGCAAAGCCTGCTAAATCAACAGCAATATAATAATCGCCATCATCCGGTTCTTCTTCAGCAAACTTAATCCAGTCTTCTTTGAAGATTTCAGATCCCAATGCCTCAAACGATGCCATAAATTCCTGACGGAAGGCATATGAAGACATCGACTTTTTAGCGATGTTAATTTCTTCCGGGTCAAGTAGCGGATTATCGTACGAGGTAAAGTGCCATGCTTGGTAGGTGGGATCATCCGATAATTCACCGTACTTGTACAACTCGTAAAAGTGGTTACGACCTAAAGGTGTACCAATAAACATCGCATGACCCTTTTGGTCAGCCAATGCAGGCCTCAGTACGGTTTCCCACACACTAGGCTTCATATCCGCATATTCATCGAGAACAAGGAACTTTAGGGATACACCCCGCATTGTCTCTGGTCTGTCTGCTCCCTTTAACGATATGGTGGCCCCGTTGATGAGCTTTATTTGCATGTTGTTCACATGCGACGACACCACGACAGGGTTGCCTAGTTCTAACAATGTGTTCCACATAATATCCCGTGCCTGTCCCTGTGTAGGGGCTACATAGAATACATGCCCTCGGTCAGTCTGTAGCGCATTGATGATAAGCATCCATGCCGCCAGTCGAGACTTACCAGTACGTCGTCCAGCCGCAACGATCTTAAAACGTACAGGGCTATCGAATACTTCTTGTTGCCACGGTAGTAGCTCTACTTTGAGTTCAGTCAAGCAGGCTATTCCGCATCAGCATATTATTACGCATGTCCATTTCGTCTAGGAACGGGTACACTGGCTCGCCTTCTTCATCCGTCGGCACAACGTCAGATCCCGCACCAGCTTGTGGTATCTCAAACCCCAAAGGGGCTAACATGTCTAGTATGTCACCAAGTGTGTAGTCGTCTAAGTCTACACCGCCTGCTAAGACATCCTCGGACATGCCCAGTGCAGAAAGTCCTAGTCCGACTGCCGCACCTGCTGGTCCAAAGATTTTTAGTTTGTCGTAAACAGGATGTATCTTACCAGAGTTGGTACGAAGTGATCCCACTTGCTTACCTAGTTCTACTTCGCCTTTGTACTTCGTCGGGCGTAGGCGGGGTTCGCTGTCCTTGTCTGGATAACGAGACATCTCAACCCCTTCGGGATATTCTGTCTGCATAGCGTAGTAGTGCTTACCACCCTTCTCTACAGACACCACGGGAAACTTCGGGTTTGGTGTCGGGTCGATGCCCTCTGGAGCCTGTTCCCACTTCCAGCCACCTTCCTGCTTAAACAGATTGGTTTTGACTTGGCTTTTGCCTTTAACACGCTTACCGGGTTGATCTGATTCTGTAGTTTCTTGCGACACAAGCATCTTCGCCTTACCGTCAGGCTCAATCTTAATGACAGCCGACTTAGGAAACTGCCCTGTGATGTCTTGTTTCGTTTCACCCATTGCAACGTAACGACCACCGGGAGTGTAATCAAACTCACTCAAAAAAGGCTTGTATGCTTTGCTTTCAGCATCAAACATACGCTGGGGCGCAGGCATCACTGGCCGTCCTTTTTCGCTCAACTCTTCAAATAAACTCATGCGCTTTTCATCCATTCTACAAGCTCTACAGATCGATTGCCTACTTGGGTGTACCAACGGCTATCCACCATTTCATCACCCGCTTTCACCCAATTCCCTTCATTCACAGCCGTCACCATGTTTTTAAACTGACCTAAACGACTCCTGCCCAGATTGAAAGCCATATTGACTAACACACGCTTCACCTGATCTGGCAGGCTGTCGAAGTTGAGGAACAAGGCTCGACAGTCTGTTAAGGCTTCGTCACAGTCCTGCTTAAACCATTCTAACACCTGTGCCATGTCCACTTCTGTTCCAACAGGAAGCTCTTCATCGCCTAACAAGGCATGTCCAATCCCTGCTGTCGGTATATTCTCTGTGCATAAGTACACAGATGTCTTACACCCTTCGTGTCGTGTCAAATCCACTTTAATCTGTTCAAACAATTCTTCAGTCATCTGATTCCACCGGCTCAACATCTATAATGTCTTCATCGTTCTGCACTGACGCACTAGCCCCAACGCCTGTAATCGTAATGGAAACACTATTCTTCCCTTGAGACATCTTATCTTTCTCAAAATAGCTAACAGGAAGTAGTCTATCCATTAATAGCTTCCAAGCCGCCGCTTGGTTTTTATGCTCGTCGTCTAGTGCGGCATTAAATATCGCATCCATAACCTTCCCAGACTTTGGAGAGGCTAACATACGAGCTTTGTATTCATTGATGATGGCGGCATCGCCGGGAGGTCTTCCTCTAACGCCCCTGTTGCCCTCTTTCTTGGCAACTACTTCACCCTTTTTAGGCCGTCCACGACCCCTTTTTTCAATTTCTGGCATGGAACTATTCCGTTTTATCCATAGGCTTGATAGTGTAGCACAAAAAAGCGTCAAAGTCAACTATTATGGCATGGATATTGCTTGGTTGACATCAGCACAGATTCTTGATAGATATCAAAGGCTTGATATTCGTGCATTTTAATGACTTTTAAGGCCTTTTAAGACCTTTTTTGCTATTTTACCCTCTTGCAAGTCTGTGCAGGTACTATAATATATTAAAGACTGCATAGCCCTCCCCCGGTGGGTCGATCAGGCCTGTGGATAACTTTACAGGATTCTGTTGATAAGCTGTGGATAACCTGTGCAGTTCCTGTGGATAACTTTAAAGTTCTGTGAATAACCTGTGGATAACTTTATCGACTGCCTGTGGATAACTATGCAGGCTGTGGATAAGTCTGTGGATAACTTTACAGGCTAAAAAGTTATGCACAGGTTTCTGCACAGGCTGTAAAGCGTCGCTGTACAGGCTATTTTGTCCGGATTCTATGCAGGCTGGACAGGCTGGACAGTGAAAAGAGAGTGACAGTTAAGTACCCACTAGGGCTAAACAGGCCTGAATATCCTGTTCGAGTGCGCCTAGTCTAAGACGCATTGTAAAGCCCTGTAACGGCCTGTAATGCTATCGGGTAATACTAGGGTATATGAAATGATACAGCGTCGCTTGTAGCGGCTTAGAATGGCTGGGAGCGATATGCTGCTTATATGTTTTCACGACTGCACTACATGGTAGGCAGGCATAAAAAAGCCCGCACAATGGCGGGCTAGATAGTCGGTGGGTATTGTGTCGGTTTAATCGCCGATGAATATTTTCCAAACTAGAAAACTTACTAACGCAATTTCGGCTAATTCAATCATTAATAAACAACTCCATGATAAAGACACCAAAACCCAACACTAAAGAAAAGCTGGCAATACCAGCGACCAATAAAAACAATTCCGCACTAATCATTTTAAACTCCAGCGATTAAATCAGGATTGGTAATAATAAAATCACTATCAGAAGTTTTGGCCAATCCTTTAGCCCGTAATCCGATAATAATATTCTTTGGGTCGTCAACACGTACGTCGTGTAGGTCGCCGTCTATAACCTGCCTGTCCATAAACCGGCTAGGCAAACCACCGCTAAAGACGACGGCAATGTTTGCGCCGATATTTAAAGCCCGCTCTACCGACTTCCGATACAAGGCTTGGCCTGAATAACTAAACGTTAAATGGTAGTTATCTGGCGTCGTACCCAAACGATTAGCCCGTTTGGTGTAGTCGTAAAACTTAACGTCGGGAAAAGCTTGAGGTATGCCGAAATCTTCCCACGCAATATCAGACAAAACGTTTAATCGAATAGCCGGTATTTTATTTTCCCTATATGCTTTACGTCGCATAAATTCAATATCGGCAACTAATAGTTTTAAGAATTCCGGAAAGTTATTGTGGAACAATTCGGCTTTCCTAGTGCGAGCTTCGATGACATTCTTAAATCGACCACGACCGGCTGATTTTAAACAGGCATCAAAACAGCCAGCCGCTTTACTGGCAGGGCATAGTTTTGCATCGGGCATTAAAGACAATCCAGCAAATAAATATTTGTCTGAATACTTGTTAGTTTTGGCTAATTTAGAATTGCCATTGATTGATAGTAAATTCATTAGATTGCTCCCATATTCATTCGATCAACATCTAAGCCCCGAATAATAGCCGACGCTAAATCAGCATCGGATTCGGTTTTAAATAGATACCGAAGTGTATTGTCGTCTTTGGGATAGTCAGCAATAGATTTAAAATCTAATCCAACCACCTGAAACAAGTTTTCAATATAACCAGCATGTTTATAACTAGGCTGATCGCCGTCCATACACTGTAGCATTTCAAGCCCGCTTAAATCATTTGGTACACGTGACGACCATTCATAGCCAGCGCACCAATTGGAACTAGCGTACGGATTCGGTACTGGTTTAATGTCTGAAGTATTCATAGGGTGTTTATCCTTTGGTTTATATGTTTTTAGCATTGTTTTCTATCCATTCGTTTAAATCATAATATGGTGAACATTGCCCAACGATTGAATCGTCAGTAAAAATCTCAATCCATCCAATAACTGTCATATTAAATATCCATCCTGTATTGAAGGTCAAAATAATATTCAGTGTCGCCACACTGTTTCCTATGGGTGCCGATAGCGTAATCCATAAAGGCTTTACCAGCGGTGCTATCGTCATAACGATTAATGCCGAAATAATCCATACAAGACCGGTTAATAGCCCGCCAGTCGTCCGTAGATATTTCGTAATCGTCCGGCAGGTCAAAACCGAAGTGTCGGTCTTTCATGTCGTACAGGTCTTCCGTCTCATGTAACGTCGTGTGCGAGTACCAAACGTCGCCTAAATTGTCGCCGAATAGATAGCCTAATAACTGCTTAACTACGACTAAATCGTCTTTATATGACATTGAATAGTTCCTAATATAAAAAGCCCGCCGAAGCGGGCTATATAGTTTTTAAGCTTCGTTTAAAGCACCGACAGCGAAATTCCAAATATCACGACCTTCGGTGCGCTCAACTGCAATAGTAAGCCGTCCGACGTGTACTTGATCGAAACTATTTTCGTGATTAGCCCCTAAACCCCGATCTTTACGTGAACGGATACGATAAAAGCCTTGAAGCCCTAAAGCCCCATCCGAGAAACGCACTGTCCCTTTAGATTCAGGCTTAAATTTAATGTCGTCACTATTAAAATAAAAGCGCACCAAATCACGGGCTAAATCGTTTTCTAATTCCGCCGGTGTTTTTACTGTTTCGATTTGAACAGGCTTTTTAAAGAACAAGTTTTTAATTGAATTAAACATATTAATTTTCTCCAGTATGTTTAAAAGCCGCATTGTTGCGGTGGCGCATTATAAGCATGAAACGCTACCGGCCTGCAAGCCCCTACCGAAAAAAAAATAGATGAAACGGGCGAGTACACTAAAAGCAAACGGAAGTACAGAAATTTTTGAAATTATTTTTATCCACAAGCTCGGTCGAACACTTATACACAGGCAAAATACCCTGTGGATGAATTGTGGATAAGCTGTGGATATCCTGGGGATAACTTTTTCGTCGTACGCAGGCGCACATCCCAGAAGGCTCCACCTACATACATCAAAGGGACTGTCGAACCCATAGGTTGGGACTGTTGAACCCACAGAGCTAGTATGGTATAATGCACCTTTACCAACCAAGGGACAGCAAGACCTATGAGATGTAAAGCATGCAACGTAGAACTCAACGACTTTGAGTCAACACGCAAAAGCACTACCACTGGTGAGTTCTTAGATCTGTGTAACACTTGTTACGGGTCTGTAAAGAATGACGTACAAGCCATTGAAAGATATGATTTAATGGATGTTCAAGATGAGCTTGACGATATGGATAGTTTGTGATATTTTCTCTATATAGACTATATACATAGACTATTTAGCTAAATAGCTATTTAGTTCTTTAGGGATTCTATACATAGAACTAGTATTACATACTATATAGGGGACAGCATGGCCGGTAAGATTCCAACAGTACATCGTGATGCCTTGAACGGGGGTTTGACAGGTGACAGTGCTTACAAGTGGGCATTGTTCGTAGCCGACGAATACTTGTTCGACCCTGAGCATCATTTGCTGTATGATACGTTCACTGCGATGGCAGAGTCGCTGAAGCCTGCAAAGGGTAAGGCACAGGTGGCATCGTTTCATTCACAGGCCTTGGAAGCTGAGATTGAGAAATGGAGCAAACAATGAAACACATCCCAACACAGATGCTAGTGAACGAACTAGTGCAAAGGCTAGACGACTACATTGACTACGGTGTGGACGATTTTGCCTGCACAGCGGCGCAGTACGATGAGGCGTTGTTGGCAGACATTCACACAGGACTGGATAAATTACAGCATGCATATATTGAAACGGTCATGGGTCGTGTGTTAGAATCTATGGGTCAACAAGGAGACGAATGATGTATCAAGACGGTAAATGTTATTTCTGCACCCACTGGTATTGGGACGAGGCAGAGAACGAGTATGAACTCTGTGGAATGTGGAAGTTTGAGAAAAACTATCCAGCCATGCCGGACTATTGGCATCTGCAAGAATTAGACGTAGAGGCGTTTAATGGCAAGCTTCAAGATCCAAAAAGCTTAGACGTGACAGTCACATCTGATTGTTACGAAAAAATCAAGGCCGAAGGGCCATCATTTCTTTAGGAGAAGTTTAATGGCATTTGTAGACACCCACGTTGGTTGTCCTAAGTGTGACAGTAGTGACGCTTTTGCAGTGAACGATAATGGATGGGGACATTGCTTCAGTTGTGGGTCTAACATCCCACCAGAAGGGTCTGTAAAATCAGGTAGCACTGAGGGGGTAAAGCCTTCTTCAGGTAGGGTAGTATCCCTTCCTACCAAAACACCTCCCAGTACCCCTTACAATGCGTCTCAGGGGGTGTTTTACAGCAACATCACCGACCGCAAGATCAACTCGACAGTGTGTGAGTTTTATGGTGTTGGAAAACGTGGTGAAGACATGGTGTTTCCATACAACGACAACCAAGCCGCAAAGGTGCGTATCGGGAGCCAGAAGAAGTTTAAAACCGAAGGTGATTGGGGAGCTTCTGTCCAGTTGTTTGGACAAGATAAATTCCCTGCTGGCGGTAACACGGTGGTTGTTGTGGAAGGCGAGTACGACGCACTGTCGGCATATCAGATGCTAGGTGTTCGTAAGGTGTCTGTCGTGTCCGTTCGCAACGGTGCAGGCACAGCCTTAAAAGACTGCAAAGCCAACTACGAATACCTCGATACGTTCAAGCATGTTGTCTTCAACTTCGACAGCGACCCAGCAGGCTTGCAAGCACAGGCCGACTGTGCCGAACTGTTCAGTCACAAGGCAAGCTGTGTCGTACCAGTCAATGGATTGAAGGATGCTTCAGACTTCTTACAAGCCAATCGCACAGCAGATTATTTAAATGCTGTGAAGCATGCAGAACGCTGGACACCTGACGGCATTGTCGCAGGCTCCAACCTGTATGAAGAGGTGATGAAGCCTGTACAGAAGTCTGACGTGGACTATCCATTCACAGGCCTTAACAAGCTCACCTACGGCATCCGCAAGGAAGAACTGGTGACAGTGACAGCAGGCTCTGGTCTAGGTAAGTCTCAATTCTTACGAGAAATCATCTGGCACATCCTACAGAACACAGAGTCCAACATTGGCATGATGTTCTTAGAGGAGAGTACAAGAAAGACTGGATTGTCTTTGATGTCGTTAGCGGCTGACAAGCCATTACACTTACCAGACTGTGTTTCCACACAACAGGAGAAAGATGATGCTTTCAATCAAACACTTGGCACAGATCGTTTGTATCTGTTCGATCATTTCGGTAGTAGCGATGTTGATAATATCGTCAATCGTGTACGCTACCTTGCCAAGGTTACTCGATGTGATTATGTGTTTGTCGATCATATTAGTATTATTGTCAGCGCACAATCTAATGGCGACGAGCGAAAAGCAATCGACGAAATCATGACCAAGCTACGTATGCTGGTACAGGAAACTGGCATCGCACTAGTCTGCGTATCCCACCTCAAACGACCTGACAGTAAAGGCCATGAAGAAGGTGCGGCAACGTCTTTGGCACAGCTACGTGGGTCAGGCTCGATAGCACAGCTATCTGACATGGTGATTGGTCTTGAGCGCAATGGACAAGCCGATGACACGACAGAACGTAATACGACATATGTACGTGTACTAAAGAATCGATTCTCTGGCACAACAGGTAAGGCATGCTCATTGCTGTATAGCCTTGAGACTGGTCGTATGACAGAGATCGATGAGGAGGCTTTGTGAATGACTTCTCAAACAACCGTATTGGCGACCTTGCCGAATACTATGCGGTGACATGGCTTTGGGACCAAGGCTTTGAAGTGTTTAAAAATTGTGGATGTGACGGACCAATTGACTTGATTGCTGTCGATGAGAATGGTAAAATGTTCTATATCGATGTGAAGACAAAATGGGACGAAACATCTACCACTTGCGTGGCTCACGGCAAAGCCCGGACACCACGGCAAGTAGCACTAGGCGTACAAATCCTATTATTCGATAGACACACACGTAAATGCACTTTTCAGGCGCACAGAGATGAAACAACTTATACTCGATATCGAGACGAACAGCAACCACAACTTGATCTGGATTGTGGTGACACAGGATGTTGAGACAGGAGAAGTATTATGTCATACAGAAGCATCAACCTTGGAGCCACTGGTAAAGGCATACGATCAAATCATCGGTCACAACTTAATTGGTTTCGACGCACCAGTGTTGCGGAAAGTTTGGAACATTGGGATACCGAAATCGAAAGCGGTAGACACCTTGATTCTTTCAAGGCTTTTGAACCCCGTCATCGACGGCGGCCACAGCTTGAAAGCATGGGGTAGTAGACTTGATGACAACAAGATTGCTTTTGCCTTTGAAGACTTTGACGGTGGGCTTACGCCAGAGATGCAGGAGTATTGCATCCAAGACGTTAAGCTCACTAGGAAGCTCTACAAGCACCTCATGGCTGGCTTCAAAGCTTGGAAGAACTCTGAGCAAAGTATTCAACTGGAACATGAGATTGCTGTGTTATGTCGCCAACAGGAGCAGAACGGGTTTAAACTTGACGTTGAGGCTTGTGCGTTACTACGAGCTACTATGGCTGATCGAATGGGTAGCATTGAAGATGAAGTTCAGGCTGTATTCCCGCCGATTGTTGAGGAGCGTTGGTCGGACAAGACCGGCAAACAACTGAAGGACAAGGTGACGATATTTAATCTCGCTTCACGTAAGCAGATTGCAGAGCGTCTACAGGGTTTAGGTTGGACACCGACCAAGCACACAGAGAAAGGCCAGCCTATCGTCGATGAAGGCACACTAGAAGACATTGACATTCCACAAGCACAATTGATTGCGGAGTATTTAATGTTGCAGAAACGTGTCGGTATGATCGACGCATGGCTCAAACGTGTCGATGAAAAGACACATCGTGTACATGGTGGTGTGATAACACAAGGGACAATTACAGGGCGTATGGCTCATCGAAATCCCAATTTGGGACAAGTGCCTAGTGTGACCAAACCGTACGGCGAACAGATTCGTTCTCTGTGGACTGTAGACGATGGTAACGTGCTATGCGGGACGGACCTTTCCGGGATCGAGCTTAGGTGCTTAGCCCATTACATGCAGGATGACGAATGGACAGAGGAGCTTTTAAATGGCGACATCCATCAGAAGAATGCTGATGCCGCAGGCATTACAAGACCACAGAGTAAGACTCTTATCTATGCAACTCTCTACGGGGCAGGCCCAGCAAAGATTGGTAGTATTGTCGGCGGCGGTGCGAAAGAAGGGCAAGAAATATTGCATCGTTTTTATCGTAACACCCCTGCGCTATCAAGGCTTATGGAAAAAGTTAGGAAAGTGGCGGAAAAAGGGTATGTACCGGGGCTTGATGGTCGAAGGATATTGGTGCGTTCAGAACATGCCGCACTTAACTCACTTCTACAAGGATGTGGAGCTATTATTGCCAAGCAGTGGTGTATCGAAGCACACAAAGAACTACGTAGGCAAAGCATCCCGGTCAAGCAGGTTGCATTTGTCCACGATGAAATTCAAACTGAGACAGAGGAGAGATATGGTGAACAGGTTGCGTCAATCATGGTTGACTCAGCCAAAAAAGCCGGGATTACCTTGGGCTTTCGATGCCCAGTAGATGCCGAATCAAAAATTGGAAAAAATTGGTTTGAAACTCACTAAATTAGTGGTATAATATTACTTTAGTCACCAGTAAGGAGAATGACTATGAACGACACGCAACGTGTAAAAATCAAAGCCGACGTAATGTGGGCCTACCTCAACCGTAAGAACGAGATGTCTGATCGTTATCAGGTTGACTTGTGCAATCTTTCCGATGGTGCTGTTTCTGCCCTAGAGTCTATGGGGCTGACAGTCAATCAAAAAGACGATAAGGGTTATTTTATCACCTGTAAGTCTACCAACCCCATCCGTGCATACGATGAAAACGGAGAAGTGCTTGAAGACGTACCTGTAGGTAACGGCTCTCAGGCTATCGCCTTGGTCGGGTTTTATGACTGGACTTGGAAGAACAAGCAAGGCCGCAGTGCCAGCCTTAACAAGTTCATCATCACTGACCTCGTTCAGTACGAAAGCGCAGGCGAGCCTGTTGCTGACGTTATTGACGACGGCGATGACGAAATCCTGTGATGCAACACGCTCTTATCGACGCTGACATCCTGAACTATCGCATCGGGTTTGCCTGCAACAATGAATCACAAGGGGTGGCTATCAGAACGATGGCCTCCTTCTTGGAAGACTTGTTGATGATAGACCTGCCGCAGATTCAGACATGGGAGCTACATCTCACTGGTAAGACCAACTTCCGCAACGATGTGGCTGTCACAGTGCCGTACAAGGGCAATCGTGCAAAAACAGATAAGCCAGTGCATTATCACCTGCTTCGTGAATACTTAGAATTGTCTTGGGGTGCTACGGTGTCCAAAGACATGGAAGCAGATGATATGCTGGCGATTCGTGCCACGGAGTTGGGAGAGTCTAGTGTGATTGTTTCACTGGACAAAGACCTCGATCAAGTGGCCGGGTGGCATTACAACTTTGTTCGCAAGGAACTGTACAACATCGAGCCTGCTGAGGGTTTGTTTAGATTCTATAAGCAAATGCTCACAGGCGACCGTGTTGATAATATCGTTGGTGTCAAAGGCATCGGTGACAAGAAGGCTGAAAAGCTCCTCACAGGCAAAACAGAACAGGAAATGTGGGAAGTCTGTGTGGAGCTTCTAGGCTTTGATAGAGCCGTTGAGAATGGACACCTGTTGTATATGTTACGCAACTTGGACGATGCGTTTGCACCTCCCGTACTAGAAGCAATGGCATGACAAGAGGAGTAAAAAACAAAGCCGGGAACACATGGACCACTGCAAGATACTTTAGTTTCATACGCTCTGCGCTTCGCAGGGCTTGGACTAAATACCCGGTACGCTATCAGGTGATGGATGCGGCAAAGAGTCCGTACAAAGGCACTGATAAGCGTACTCGTTGGGTGTACAAGTGTGCTACATGCAAAAAGAATTTTAAATCTACGGAAGTGAACGTAGATCATATCAATCCAGCAGGCACTTTGACAAAGTATTCAGACCTGCCAAAGTTTGTACAAAATCTATTCTGTGAAGCGGACAACTTACAAGTGCTATGTAAGACATGCCATGACAAGAAAACTAAAGAGGAGCGTAAGAAATGATCGATTTAAATCAGATGGCTAAAGACTTTGATTGCACCCACATGCTTCAAGAGGCTGAATTGACAGCCGGTGAACACCAAGTAGGTGGAGCGCATTATACGTCAAAGGCTATCCAACCGTGGGAATACATGGAAGCAATCATGTCCGAAGAACAGTTTGAAGGATACATAAGAGGTAATATTATCAAATACATATCTCGATATCCTGAGAAGGGTGGCAGGGTAGATGTCGAAAAGGCTCGACATTATATTGACAAACTCCTTGAGTTGCTGTAAAATGGACGGTTCCGCATAATGCTGACACTTGAAGAACTCAAAGACAAATTGGTGCAGGTTGACGAAGTGACACTGGTCGAACTACTAGACCTAAAGTCAGAAGATATCGTCAACCGGTGCGGTGACTTAATCGAACAAAAATATGACACTCTGGAGAGCCAATTCGATGACAACACATCTTGGGATAACGATTGATTATGAAAGAGACTTTCGCCTCAGTGACCAAGCTATTAAGCTCATGCATGACTACTACATGCTTGAAAATGAAACCAGCCCTCAAGAAGCTTTTGCTCGTGCTAGTGTGGCCTACTGTGGCGGTGACCTCGATCTTGCACAGCGTATATACGACTATTCGTCAAAAGGTTGGTTCATGTTCGCTAGCCCCGTTCTATCCAATGCCCCGGAACCCAACGGAAAGGCTTCTGGTTTGCCTATTAGTTGTTTCCTTACTTACGTGGGGGACAATCTTGATAGCCTTATTGAACACAATGGTGAAGTAGCATGGCTTTCCGTAAAGGGCGGCGGTGTGGGTGGGCATTGGTCCGACGTGAGAGGGATCAGCAACAAAGCACCCGGACCGATACCGTTCATGAAGGTGGTGGACAGCCAGATGACAGCCTACAAGCAGGGGAAGACACGAAAGGGAAGCTATGCGGCGTACCTCGACGTAAGCCATCCTGACATCGAAGAGTTTGTCACCTTTAAAGTGGCGACTGGTGGTGACATCAATCGCAAATGTTTAAACTTATTTAACGCTGTGAACATCACAGACGACTTTATGGAGAGTGTAATTAATGACACAGATTGGAACCTTACAGACCCGAATACAGGAATTGTCCGAGATACAGTCAAAGCTCGCAAGCTATGGCAACGAATCCTTGAAGCTCGCTTCAGAACTGGCAGTCCTTACCTTAACTTTATCGACACAGCCAGACGAGCTTTACCAGACGCTCAGAAAAAGCTTGGACTCACAATTAATGGTAGCAACCTCTGCAATGAAATCCATCTCGCAACAAGTGAAGAACGTACAGCCGTCTGTTGCCTCTCCTCAGTCAACCTTGAACGATATGATGACTGGAGAACAAGCGGAATGGTTGGCGACCTTGTGCGATTCTTGGACAACGTGCTTCAATATTTTATCGACCACGCACCAGAAGAATTGGGAAAAGCTGTCTACTCAGCATACAGAGAGCGTTCGATCGGTCTTGGAGCAATGGGCTTCCACGGCTACCTCCAGTCCAAAGGCATAGCGTGGGAGTCTTGGCAGGCCGCTAGTGAAAACTACAACATCTTCAAAGACATCAAGGCCCAGTCTGTTGACGCCACCTACTCGCTCGCTATGGAACGTGGCGAGTGTCCTGATGGAGTGGGTACTGGTGTTAGAAATATGCATCTCCTTGCTGTTGCTCCTAATGCTAACAGTTCCATTCTATGCGGTTGTAGTGCTTCTATCGAACCACGTATTAGCAATTGCTATGTACATCGTACTAGGGCTGGTAGCCATACGGTCCGCAATACGTACTTGGAAGAGGTCTTAGATGAGTATAATCAGAACACCAAGAAGGTATGGCAAAGCATTCTTGAGAATGAAGGCTCTGTACAGCACTTGGAGTGTTTATCCCAAAGTGAGAAAGACACGTTTAAAACTGCGTTTGAGTTGGATCAGGGATGGGTTGTCGAGCATGCCGCCAAAAGGCAAGAGTTCATATGTCAGGGACAAAGCGTTAACGTATTTTTCCCGGCAAAGACAGACAAGGCTATCGTTAATCAAGTCCACCTTAAAGCATGGAAGGAAGGGCTTAAAGGTCTATACTACCTCCGCACGACTGCGGGAGTTACGGCTGAGAAGGTCGGTACTAAGGTAGACCGTAATGCGCTGAAGGACTTTGAAGACGATGATGTGTGTGTGAGTTGTCAGGGATAGTATAGTATCCATATATGTTGCTTTTAAGCGTCAATGGACATTATAGTGTACACATATGTTGCTTTTATAGTGCATTCGTGTACACTTATAAGCGCATAAAAATGGTAATACATTACATAAAATGTAATTATCTATGCATAGTATATCTATGCAAAGGAGAGAACACATGATTAAGTTTGAATACAAGCCGTGGAAACCGGACAGTGAGTTCGACTCGATGATGGGGCCGCCTACTGTTGAACAAGTGACCATGACATTGGGTGATGATGTCTCATGGGATGAGGCAGTCTGTGAGTTCCATAATTTCCTACGTGCGGCAGGGTATGTGATCCCGTATGACTTTGAGGAGAAGAACACATGAAATCAGGAACAATTGAAGTCACAGACTATGTTGAACATGAAGATGGCTCTGCAACACTGGTTGTTGATACAAGCCCAGACGCTACCCGACTGTTAGTTGAGGTAGGATTGAGGCGGTTGCTTGAGATGGCTGTAGATAAAGACAATGAAGAGTACAAGTTTGAGGATGGGAATGAAAGACAAGACAACGAATCTACTGCAACGTCTGAAGTTGATTAAAGACAGCGACCCGTTTAACAAGCGGATATTAAATGACTGCTTTGACCACTTTCAGGCTTTACAGCATGAAATAGAAAGGTTACAATATCATAATAACAACTTGATGAATGTCATCTACCAAAATCAATCAGAACTGGAGAGTTAAATGAGCCTACTGGAGAGTAACACAACATACAAGCCCTTCAAGTACCCTTGGGCCGTGACTTATGCTACAGAGCATGAGCGCATTCACTGGATCGAGGATGAGCTTGAATTACAGACAGATGTAAACCATTGGAAGTCTGATGTCTTATCGCAAGCAGAAAAAAACCATATCACTCAAATTCTGCGGTTGTTCACGCAAACAGACGTGGCAGTCGGAACAAACTACTTGGAGTATTATATACCCAAGTTTAAGAACAATGAAATCAGGGCAATGCTTACATCCTTTGCTGGTCGAGAGTTCATCCATCAACGCTCATATGCCCTCCTTAATGATACTCTTGGACTACCTGAAGAAGAATTCACAGCCTTCTTAGAATATACACAAATGTCCGAAAAACTGGAGTTCATGTCCGATATTGACATACATAGTCATGCAGGCACCGCACTAGCAATCGCACGATCCGTCCTGAACGAAGGAATGAGTTTATTTAGTGCCTTCGCTATGTTGCTCAACTATCAACGATTCGGCAAGATGCCGGGAATGTGTACCGTTGTTGAATGGTCTGTCCGGGATGAAAGCCAACACGCTGAAGGTATGGCAAAGCTATTCAGAGCATTCTGTGAAGAACACCCACGAGTTGTGAATGATGATTTTAAGAAAGATATCTACGAAATGTTCCGCAATGCGGTCAAGCTGGAAGACAAAGTTATTGATCTTGCGTATGAGATGGGTGACTTGGAAGGTTTGTCAGCGGCAGATGTTAAACAGTACATTCGCTACCTCGCAGACAGACGTTTATTGCAACTTGGCCTCAAGACGAACTGGAAGGTTAAAGACAACCCTCTCCCGTGGATGGAGGAGTTGCTGGGTGGTAGTAGCATTTCTAATTTCTTTGAGAAGCGAGTCACAGACTACAACGCACACGGACTAGAGGGAGATGACTGGGGTTGGTAATGTACACTGTTTATTGCGGGCAAAGATATATCGGTAAGTATTTAGCAAGGAGTGAACAGGAGGCAATTATGAAAGCAACTTCAAGTCAAACAGGAAACGCAAAACATCTATACAGGGCAGAACTATGATAGCAATGAGATTTCACCATGTGTTTGGACTGTCTATTGAGACTGTACAGGCACAACCGGTGCTAGGATGGAAGCTGGATGAAGATATTAACGACGCCCAAGTATATTTCTTTGACGGCTTTGTCATCAACATCCCTTTTATTAAGATTATGATCGGGGACGTATTTGACGTTTTCGAGTAGAGAATAACACTCCAGTAGTTGCCCTCTTCGGAGGGCTTTTTTTATTGTTCGTCTTCGTCCCTACTGAGATATATAGACGGAATAGTTGTCGTAAGGTAGACTCGACCGAGCAATGCCGCCCCCTGTAAAGCCTTAATCTGTGCTGGCTTCAAATCCTTAAACTCACCCTTCAACGACTTAGTAAGTGCAACACGGGCATCCGGGTTGTTTGCGAAGTACGCCGCCATCTTAGGATCAAATTTACCGTTACGCAGTAGTTGTCCCACCTTAACAGCCAATTCACCTAAATAACGTCCTTTAGGTCCTAACATCGCACCAGCCGCTTCAGCACTTGCCTTTCCTAACCTGTAGAAATTACTAACGTCTGCAAAGTTCTTAATAGACTTGTCAAACCGAGCAAAGACACCTTGAAGCTGTCTGACAAAACCATCAAACTCATTCACGGTTCCTTTATCGCCAAACAAAAGCTTATTCTTACGTAGGTCACCAACAGCACGTTGTAATTTTTCAAAGTCGATTAGGCCATCAGCATCACGCAGGCCAGCAAATGCATCATCAAAGATGAGTTGTTTGACTTGTCCCCATAACTCTGGATCTTCTTTCTTAATCAATGAAGCAATGATTTCAATCTGACCTTTACGTGTGGGTGTGGACGTGTCTTGTGTGATGGCCTTTAATTGTGTCAGAAGCTGGTCAGGCGTTGCAGAATCTAAGTTGCTAATCCCAAACTTAATGAACGAACGATTTGACTCAATATTCATTGCTTCCAATCGAGCGTTAAAGTTTGATCTCGCTGTCTGTAAAGCCTCTGCCGCCTCTTTCTGCTGTCCTGTTAAGTTTACGTCGTCTAGTACGCCTTTAAAGCCGTATAGAAGCTCACGGGCCATCGCCTTGGCAACACCCGGTGTGAGGTCTTCAAATCCCGGTCCAGTGCCTTTCCAAGCGACATCACCAAGCTCTGACATCAAGTCTTGTAGTTCTTGTGTTGTCAGATCTCGTAAGTTGCGATCTTTGTCGAACAAACGATCCATGAACTTTTCCATAGCAACCCGAGCGTCTATCGCACGAGTACGTGTAAAGTCATCAGCGTCTGGATTAACTGCACGATATTTCTCTGCAATGGCATCGAATCGATCCACTACACCAGACATATCAAAGTACACCCCGTCAGGAACTGCATCGAAGTCTGCTTTGTTCCGGGCTTTGAAGTCTGTAATACGTGCTTTCTCCCAAGTGTTAAATGCTCGTGCAACTCCTTGGGTTACTTGAGCCGCATCAGCCTGTCCTGTGGCCTCTGCGAGTCTTTGTAGAGTATCCTCTAACGCCATTTGACGCTGACGATCTGCCCACGCCCAAGAAACAGCGTTATAACCGCCTAATGCTTCGACGTTTATACGTCCCACTTCTTCTAACGCTAATGTCTCTTTAGCCTTAACAAGTGCATTCAACTGCTCTTGGCTACCATCTGGAAGCTCTAAAGCCGCCCGATACTCCTGCATGCCACGAGTTTCTTGCAATCCTGTTTCTTCTGTAAGCTCACGGCCTAGTTCTTGTGCGGATGTAGGTTGCTTTTCCGCTTTAGTTACCTCTGGCCCAGATTTTAAAGGGTTAATTCTCTTTCCAGTACGACCTGTCGGTACTACACCAAGCGCAATCCCAGCGGCTGTGTTTTCTTCTGCCAACAGCCCACTACCAGCACCCTGTACAGCAGTGGTGATAGCTTTTTGGGTGCCACCAACACCTGCCTCGCCAGCGTAGTACCCACCACGTTCCCACCAAGGACGGCCTTCAGGCAGTTTGTTTAGGTTGCCAAACAAGAATTCACTCATTTCGTTGTATCCGCCACCTAATTCGAGAGGCTCTCCGGTAAACGGGTTGGTTACGCCTTGTTCTTCACCTGTAAAATAATCGTAACCGGCATCAACTAATGCGGGAAGCTCGTATGGAGTAGAAACCAGACCAGCAACGCCAGACAAGTATCCTCGACCAACAGACTCCGCACTGCTTAGTACGTTTTTACCTGCCGCCTGCACTGCTTCCATAGGGCTACCGCCACGTGCATAGATAGAATCTGGACTAGGTGAAAAGAAGCCTTGACTTGGAATAGGCTGTGAAGGCCCCGGAGGTGCCGCACCAGTCACTGCGGCCATATCACCTCTTAGCTTTGCTAGTCTGTCAGCCGAAAGTCTTTCTACCATTACCTTGCTCCGAATAAGATGTTATCGATATACAGCAGAATAGCCGTTTGATCTGGTGTTAATTTGTTCTGCTGATCTAGCTTTTTTAAATATTCGTACACAGACTCATGACCGCCTTTTGCATTCATCAATGTGTTGTACTGATTGATCTGTGGCCCTGACATGTCTTCTTTAACAACAGGAATTTCAGCAATGACACCAATACTATTAATACGTGGATCAGGTCTTGTGTACTCTGTACTTGTATTCACACCAGCCTGACGCAGTAGTTCATTTAGACGTTCTGCTTGAGGAGGCGTATAATTAGACAAGTCATAGTTATTAGGGTCATTAAGATGCCGCTCACGGGCCAATAGTTCTTCCTGTGCATACAGGGCTTTTTCCTGCATGTACTGGTAAATAGTCTCAATAGCCTCTGGCGACTGGTTGATTGACGGTAGCATCTTCGCAATGAAGTCACGGTCAGCGTTTGATGGGTTAGTACCAAGTTGCTTAATCATACCAAGCAAGGCATCACCAATGGTCTGTGCCGCCGCCTGCGTATTACCGATCTTACGTCCAAGCTCGTCGCCTCCCATACCCGGAAACAACGTACGCATGAAAGCGGCACCAGTGGCTCGCCAGTCTGCTGTCGGGCCTGTGAAGATTTCACCTGCCTTTGCTTTATCAACAAGCTGAGTCTTGATGTTCGACAACAAGATAGCTGTTTCGTTCTGCTTTAGTTTTTCTTCACCAAGTTTAGCTAACAAACCTAAGCGACTCTTAGTCTGTTCTTCTGCAAGTGTCTTAGCACGTGCTTCTTCACGTACGTCTGCAACGTCCTGCGTTTGAATCTCAGCACGACCTTTCTGCATAGCCCCTGTAATTTGTGTAAACAACACTTCACGCTGTGGGCTATCTGGCGGGAGTTCTGCATACTGATTAATCATAGAGGCCAACGGCACTGTGTAGCTACCGTAGTCTTTAAACGAAATCTTACCAAACTCAGCAGTGGCCGCCGCAGTCTGCTTGTCTTTCATTGCCTTAGCTTTGGTCGTCAACGCCATCGCCGCCTGTGTCATGCCTTTCTGATTGAGGCGGTCGGCAAGGTCTGCGTAGTATGCCGCTGTACCGAACTCTCCCGGTGTCTCTTGCGCTGTTTCCTGAATGATACGAGCGTTACGAGTACGTGGGTCTAGTGCGGCTGATATCGGGCTAAGGCCTTGGAATAATGTCTGTGCAGGCAAAAAGGTCAATCCAGAAGGCATCTGTTGATTGATTTCTTGTGTTACCTGACCTTGTACGACATTCGGATCAGCGAAGAGTCCTAAAATCTGTGAATCAATAGCCATCTTATGTGTACCTTTGAGTTAACATCGCATCTTCATAGCCTCGCTGTTGCGGGGCAGGCGCATTGTAGAATCTAAACCCAGTGTCTTGAGGCTGTTGCTGTTGCTGTTGAGGGGCTAACAAGCCCGGAAGTTTACCAACAATGTTCCCAGCTTGTCCGTATAACGCCGCCTGCATCTGAGAATTGTTATTAGCAATCTGGCTTGTATAGTCTGCAATGTTCGTAGCCGCTTGTGCTGTCATTCCAGCACCTTCTAATCGACGCTGACGTTCCGTATCAGCAAGTTGACGAGCATATTCAAACTCAGAACGACCAACGTCATACACACCAGATTCTTTGGAGAACAATCCTCCAGCCAGATTGATACGATTTAGAATGTCTTGCTGTGCAAAGTTTAACGACTGGTTGGCAATGTTTAAATCTTGCTGTGCAAAAGTTGATTGTAACCCTGCCATCATTGGGTTGACGTAATTACCATAACCAATGTCTGCGCCGATACCTGTCAAGCCTTTATTGGCTAAAGAACTCATCATACGTTCTGTTTGCATTTGACGGCCCGGATCGAGTAGGGACAAGGTTTGATTAGTCCGCTGACTGGCAACAGCCATTGGATCTGTGCTAATATTCTGTAGCACACCTGTCCCAAGATTACCGAACGTCGTAGCCCGTTGTTGCATTTCAGGCGTCAAGGTGTAATCGACGTTCGTCAGATAGCCTTGATCGTCTGTTGTAAACTGTGTATTAGACAGATACGGGGATCTAAACCCAACCGCCCTGAACTTTGATGCATCTTGACCCGCCGCTAACGCTTCACGTTGCGCCTCAATCTGCGCTTGAACGCCCTGATTAGCTGTCTTTGCGGCCTTGTTAGCACCATAACTGGTGACAACAGCCGACCCGACCATTCCAGCCGCTACCCAACTCATGAGTCATTCTCCAATAAATCCCAAGGATATGTAAATTCACTATAGTCTTTTGCTTTTAACACGCTTTCAACCTCTTCTAAATTCTCAGTTTCTGGTAAGCCTGTAATAGCCGCCCATAGTACGTCAGTTTGTGCATGTAATGCGATACGAGAGCCGTATGGAGCCTTGCCTATATACGGAGCCTCAATTAACATGTCACCTTCTTCAGATTTAACGCCAACAACACCGGAGATAATTATCCATAGCCGTTCTCTTTTCCAAAGCTCCGACACAATTGTTGTATTTGCCGGGATAAGTAACACACGAGTGTATGCACCGCCCACAATAAACTCTTGCAACCCTTCATTAATCTGATCCCTATCACCATGCGTTGATCCGGTTTGGGCTTGGATTGCTTCTTTTAACTCTTCAATAAGACTACGCTGATTTAAGCGTAGTTCTTTGTTGTCTTCCGGGATAATTAAATTGTGTTCTATCATTAGGTCTTCATGATGTATGCGAGTGCGTAGTACGGAGGCAAGTTCTTGTTCGTACCAGATTCACCGGCAGATGCAATAGAAATTCCTGTAGTGGCTGTGCCTGACGTACCTTGTGTGTCATTACCAACCGTAGTACCAGAGTCAAACGAGTTGTTCTGACTACCTGAGTTTGGTACGGTGTGGTTGTGTCCGGGGTCTGTTACAGTGTGCGTGTGCGACACCACAACAGCGTCTGCACTACCGCCTGTAGCGTCTACGGCATATGTGTCACCTGCACCAACGACAAAGCGATTACGAAGGTCAGGCGTTGAATTCGTACCGTCACAGATGACAAAGCCTGTCGGAATACTACCTGTACTTCCAGACCATAACAGAATAGCCCCTGAAGGCACGGAGTTGGCCGTAACAAACGCTGTCGTAGCAATCTGTGTTGTGTTAGTGCCTGCTGATGCTGTCGGTGCTGTAGGCGTACCAGTCAGTGCAGGAGAAGCTAAGTCAGCCTTAGTCTGAATAGCCGATGCAATTGCATTGAACTCTGTATCAAACTCACTACCCTTCACCTTCTTTTGAGCATCACCAACAGGCAGTGTATCCTTGGTGGTAAAGTTTGTTGTCTTTGTATAATTTGTCATGAAATTAACTTCCCGTCTTTCGCAAAGATATCCATCTTCTGTAAGGATAACGCTCCGCCAGTAATATCAGCTTCCACACCGATTTGTATTACAGCACCACGCCCACCAATGTTTAATGAAATGTTGTCCAACACCGTCCCGGTTGAATACTCTGCTTCGTTGTCTGTGTCGTCGTCAGAGAAGTATTCATCGACATTGTATTCAGACGTGATGCCTTCCGATAATGTGAACGACAATGAACGATAGTCTGTGTCGTAGTCAAAGGCCCATTTCAATGCACAGTCTTGCTGTGTCGAGCCGATGATAGCCAATCGGATTTTCTTCAGAAGGCTTTCAACTGTTGCATCACCGAAGTCAAAGTAGTTAGTATAATAAGACATCCGATATGTGGTGGTATCGTCTGCATAGCCGTTGTAGCGTCCAATATAACCATCTTGACCTACCAATAAATCTTCGTTATTACGAACAGCATAGGCTGTCGGGTTAATGCTCGTCCATTTAGTGACACGTCTTGCACCGCCCTCTAACGCTCCACGCATGTCGAAACAATAGGTGAAGCCCGTACTAGGCAATGTAAGCAAATAGAATGCGTTTTCCTGTGAGAATACAGCCTTAATTCTATCTGCGACTTCGCCTTGTGCGTACAAAACAATCTCATCCCGGACGTTCCTAGACACGTCGCCAATAGGACTACTCACTTCCTGAATCGTTCTACCAAGCGTACGTACACCGTCGGCTGACAAGAACACCACTTCGCTACCAGCGTTCTGTACTGAATCTCGTGCAGTGCATCCAATACCTTTGATGTGATCTACCATCTGGAATGTCGATCCAGTGGGATCTTCAGCACCTGCAAAGAATGCAATGTTGCGCTTACCAAAGATAACTAAGCGATTGTTGTATGACGTGATAGCCGTTACAGTGTCGTCTTCGCCAAAGATCTCACGAATGTCAAGGAAGCCTGTACCAACCCCTGAAAAGCTCTGAGGCTCTAAAATCTTTGACCAATACACTTTGTAGTCATCAGCCACCCAAACACGGTTGAAACAGGCCGCACCACAGCTAGGCGTTGTTGATCCCGGCGCACTGCTGTATTCGTTATAATTGTCGTTGGAGCCGTCATAATACACCATCGTATGCCCCTGCTGGACAAACACGGCGTAGTTGTTGTATGTAATTATCTGCCAGTCATCTGACGTGATGGTGATGTCTGTAGCGTCTGCGTCGGTAAGCTCTGTTGACGTACCATTGCTTTCTAGTCGCCATAGTGCGTTGTTAGCGGCATACAAGACTTCTAACGTACCGTCAGACTTCGTGTATTCTGCAATGGCTCGCACTTGCCCTGTGAACGCACTAGAATTAAGTTTCGTCCAACCCTTACGACTACCAATACGACCAAACTTGTCAATAATACAATTCGTCGCTTCTAGTGCGAACCCAGCATTAAGGGTGATACCAGATTCCTGTGTATTCAGCCCGTAAAAGCCCGGTGCGGCAATAGTGGCAGTCTTTAAAGGCTTGCTCATACTGTCGTCCAGATCGTCTCTTCAGGATGCTTTGCGGCATCGAGAGAAATAGCGTCATTAATACTACGTACGGCTGTCGTGTATGCGGCCCCTGTAGTAACACCACCGTCCTCACCACGCTCTTCAACGGCCTTTGCGTAGGCTAATTGAATCACAGGCTGTGCAGGCACTGTCAACGTGTCGCTGTCGCCTGTTAAGTCTGCTGTGCGCTGTACTACGTTAAACCGCAACGTAAACTCACCGCTAGGAATTGGATAGAGATCAATCAATGTATCACCATCCGAAGACACGCCGTTAAAGCTATAGTAACGTGGCTCCGCCGTTTCGGGTGTGCTATTGAGAAACAGGTCGTTCATTTCGTGTGCAGTTTTGTACTGCAAGAAAAAGTTGCCTGAATCGTTTAGTGCGTCCAGTACAGTGATACGATTCTGAGAGCCGTTGAGTTCGTAGTTGAATGTATCGGCTACAGTCGTTACCGTTAATGTCTGACGCAATGCAGACCACTGCCATGCGTCTTCCACTTCCTTCCGAGCGTCATTGACAAAGATTCCTACTAACGAGGAATATGCCGATTCGTCGACGGTGCTTACAGTCCGTTCACGGAGACGCTTTAAGATGTTGTTGACGATCTCTAGGTATGTCACTTATCTTCCACTTTATATCTGCGGCCTTCAAACGTGAACGACTTGTAGCCAGCCTTTTTAGCTTGACGGTACATGTCACGGAACGCCTTTGCTGATTGAGAATCACCTTTGTATTTTGGAAAGTCTTTTGGTTGGACACGTTGGCCTTGTGCTTTCTGACGATTAGATGTCCCGCCTGCGTTTTTACCGGCTTGGTATCCTGCGGCACCTGCAACGACTGCACCGCCTGTAGCGGCTCTACGTGCTGTTTCACGATTGGTACGCTGGCCTCGTGTGGCCTGTGCAGACTGCTTTTGTCCCGATGTCTTTTTCGTCACCATGTCTTTAGCGTGTTTCTGTGCTTCACGTACGGCTTTTGCGCCATACTTTGCAATCGCTTTTGCTACGCCCATTCTAGCAATGAATGCTAAAATTGCTGGAATTGCCATTACCATTTCACCTTATCGGCCCAATAAGCCGCTGACATTTTACCTTTAGATATGTTCTTAGCGTGTCTTGCCTTGAACGACCGTTGACGGGCTGTAGGAGACTTGTCCCCTGACACACCCTGCTGACCAAATCGAATGAGTTGAATTTTGTCGCCTTCTTTTGCTAAAACAGCATGAGACTTTGTGGGGTGTTTAGGTGTCTTTTTAGGCTTGTTGTAGCCTGCAAAGGTTTCACCTCGATATTCAATTGTCATTATTCGCCCCTCACTGCGGTAGCGTTATGTTCAATGACAGAAACCAAGATGGTCGCACTAGATGTCGCCGAGGCTTGAATCTTATCCCCAGCTTCCATCATGATAAATTCGTTATATTGTCCGCCAAGCTGAAAGAACTCTTTAGCACTTAATGAATAGCCCGCTAGGACCGGTAGAGACGCTGATTGCGAAGCGTCATAGTATGTCACTGTGACGCTCTCTGAAGACCCTGCCGTGTTTGTAATGTACACCAAAATCCATTCAGCCCGCTTATTAGCAGGCACTTCATAGATGTCTGTCAAGGTTGTTGTTAATGCCGCACCAACTGAGCGTTTTGTTGCCATTGTATTATACCATAAAAGTTTTAAAAAGTCAAATTACATAGTGTAAGTTGTTGTTGACTCTTTAGGTTTTTTCTCTTTTGGCCTTGTATAAATTGGCCCCTCGTACTTACACTTAACACCTTTCTTTGTCTCATGACAAATAATTTTACTTTTAGGCTCTGCCACGGGTAGTCCTCTTCTTTGCAGTTTTCTTTGCTTGCTTAAAAGCCTGTGCAGTGGGCGCACCAGCACTACCCGGAGTACGCATCTTTTCACCACTACCGGCTTTAATGCGTTTCCGTTTAGCATGTATATTTTTATACAACGACATTACTTAGCCACTTTACCGTTTACAAGCTTCTTTCCGGTTTTACGACACCGGCCTTGTGCGACACACGCTTCAGGTGTTGTACAGCTTGGATGAGGCTTTTTCACCTTTGGCTTACCGGGCTTTGGTAGGTCTTTGTCGCCAGACAAGAAACGTCCTTCGTCAAACGCTGAAGCTGGATCTGTATATTTTGCCATAATTATTTCTTTCCTATCATTTCTACAATACCCTTCCCGGCTTTGACGCCGAAAGAGGCCAGAACAATTACCATGAGAATCTCATGATACCAAATCGGCAAAGTTGCCAATGCGTCGAACCCCGATTGAATATGTCCCACCATGCTTGGTATAAAGACAAGGATCAGGGGTATGCTGAACACTATCGTTAACCACTCGTCCTTCCACGAGTTCTTTGATGCCTCTGCCATGATGCGTTCCCAGTCCGCTGTAGACTGTGCCGCTGTTTTCAGTGCTGTGGCTTTGGCCTCTGCGGTGGCCTTGGTTGATTCCGCCTTGGCACTGACCCATGTACCTGCCAAGTTCGTGATAGCTGTGACTAACCCAATCATGTGGCATTACCTACAACATCCGTCTGTATGCAGATAGCATCATAGTTGATCTTAGGCTGTGGTGCTGTTGCCATGAAATACTCACGGGCTTCAAAGCACTGATCCATTGTTGCGAATGGACCTTGAGGATAGACAGCGTAGCCATCACCTTGAATTAATATTGCAAATAGTAGCCACATACCGATTACCCCTGTTTACTTAACCAGTAGAAGATGTAGATCACCAAACCAACGGCTGTGAGAACGCTAATGCCCAGACCAATCCCAATGCACCAATCAGTAATTTGTTTTTTACGTTTAGCTTTCTTGGCCTTCTGTTCACGTTCAGCACTGTCTCTACTGTCCTTCATTTGTTTCTGGAAGGCTAACCAGTCCTCCCATAGTCCTGCTCTGCCCTGCCATATCATCATTTGTTTCAGCGTAGCTTCATATTCTTTAAGCTGTTCTGCCGCTTGGAAGGCTTGCATATCGGACTTGTATCCGTGTTCGTGTGCCTT
>Ga0209654_1000639_pt1 | contig 32697 bp, 25 predicted proteins | sample SaaInl1SG_22_DNA_FD_184646 | JGI IMG/M metagenome (GOLD analysis project Ga0209654, IMG submission 184646) | Marine microbial communities from expanding oxygen minimum zones in the Saanich Inlet - ESP_161SG_22_DNA (SPAdes) (version 2) | ecosystem: Environmental > Aquatic > Marine > Intertidal... | reverse complement strand
GAGAATTACACTTAGGATATTATAAAACGATTGTTTGGCGACTACTCCCATGTCTCTAGTATTGCTTTAGTATTGATTAACTCGCGTACACCAAGAATGAGTAGTAAACCAAGAAGGATTATTCCAAGGAGTTGAACACTACTCCCCTGCTGAATTACCAACGGAATAAACCTAAAGGTTACTTCATGTTCTCCCTTAGGAATTCTGAGCCCTCTCAAAACATAATTGACAGGATAAATGGTTGTAGACACATTGTCTACAGAAGCAGACCAGCCCTTAGCATAATACATTTCAGAAAAAACCACAAAGCTATCCTCGCTAGACGAAATGGTATAGGTTTTTGCCATAGGCGCATTCTCTGTCAAAACGACCATGGCAAGGGAGTCTTTCGTATAATTTAATGGAATATCCAATGCTTTTGTCTCGACCAATGCTTTCTTTTCAAAGGCAACAGCGGTCATGTTTTGGTACACATCGTCTGCGGTTGCTTTTGGAACTAATTCTTCAACAAACCAGGCCGAGCCCAGGTTATCTGGATTTTGTATCGGCTGCATCTTCCCTTCTTCATCGGTGTAGAGGATGTATTTCACATTGAGGATATTTAAAATTGGCTCGTATTGTTTCTGCTGAAATAAGTCAATCAATTCCTCAAAACGCCGTGGTTTAGCACCATGGTACCCACCAATTGCGTTGTGAAAATAAGCGGTACGTCCTCCTTGCAAACCAAGAGCAGGCTCATATACTCTGTAATGCTCTTTATCTTGACGTATGGCTTTATCGGCTGGAGAAGAAACAAAGGCAGAGCGTAAACGATTGGGTTTTACAAACAGATCTCGGTCTAAATACCTATTGGACACCTGAACCAAATCAATGAAAACAAGGAGGGCTATTCCAGCAAAAGCATAGGTTTTCTTCAGCTTATTGAATATAAATGCCGTTAAGAATAAGATAGTAATGGCAACAAACACAAACGTTCTCATGAGATCTTCTGCATAAATTGCTTTTCTCGCTTTTACAATTTGTTGCATCAAATCTGCCCCAAAAACACTGGTGTAGTAGGCATCATTTACTCCGTTAAAAGACAATGTACCGGCGAGTACATACAAGACAAACAAACCGCCCAAGTATATGTAAGCGGATTTTTTAAGAGCATTTTTAGCTGCTTTACTAGAGGCCATAAAAAACTCTTTTAATCCAAACATGGCGAGAACAGGTAAACAGAACTCCAAAATGACCTGTATGGAAGAAACGGCTCTGAACTTACTGTAGAGAGGGAAATAGGCCACAAAGAACTGGGTGAGGAAGTCAAGGTTTTTTCCCCATGAAAGCAGCAGAGACATAACGATTCCAATGATAAGCCATCGCTTATTTGGAGATAGTGGGAAAAACAAACTCATTAGTGCCAAGAAAACAATGACAGCTCCAACATAGGCCGGCGCCTCTAAAATAGGCTGGTCTCCCCAATAGGTCGGAACATTTTGAACAAACTGGCCAGCTTGTTGTCGCGAAGCGCCACGTTGCAGTAAACTCTTGTATAAATCAGAATTTGTTCCCAAATTTTCACCCGAAGCCCCCCCTTGAATACGGGGGATTAATAGATTGAGGCTTTCAAAAATACCATAACTAAACTGAGTGATATAGTCATACGAAAGGCCTGAACGCACTTCTAGTGGCGCCCCACTGGCATCGAGTGTGAGTTCACTCTTCCCACGGGCACTAAAGGTTGTGTACTCTGAAGTAGCCAATAAACTTGTTGCATTGAGTATGATTGCTAATAAACCTGCAAGTCCGAGACGAATTCCTTTATTAAAAAATTGCTTTAATTTCTTGTCCTTGAAATGCGTCCAAGCTTGAATCCCTCCATAAACCAGGAGCAATAAAAGCATGTAATAGGTCATTTGGAAATGATTCGCACGTATTTGAAGCCCCATTGCCAAAGCCGCAAAAACAATTCCCCAAAGGGATTTATGCTTGAACAAGAAATGAACGGCGGCAAACACAAATGGTAAATATCCCAGCGCTTGCGCTTTTGTGTTATGCCCAACTTGAATGATGATCAACAAATAGGTAGATAAGCCATAGGCTACTGCCCCTAAAACAGCATAGGGTTTAGAAAAGCCAAAGCTCAACAGAAATAGATAGGCGCCTAGAAAATATAAAAACAAAGAAAAGGCTGGTGCAGGAATTGTACGAACCAGTTGATGAATTGGTGTCAAGAGATCGTTCGGGTATTTGGCCCCTAGTTGATAGGTTGGCATTCCTCCAAAAGCATTATCGATCCAATACAATTCCTCATTAGCCGTTTCTCTACTTTCTTGCAGTTGGCGCGACATGCCTCTGTATTGCTGAATATCGGACTGTAAGAGTTCTTTGCCTTGTAATATGGGATAAAAAACACTTAAAGACAGTAAGACAAAACCCAGAAGAACTCCTAGGTGTACCCCTAAACTTTTATAATTAATTGATTCAATCAATTTCTTCATAATCTATATATTCTCCCATCTTATTGGCGGGTTTGGCCTTGGATTCTTTGGGTGGCTTTTGCTGTGCTTCTTGTGCTTTTTCCTGAAAATTCTTCATTAATCGATTGGCAAAAAAAAGCAATAACCAAGGGAAAATTTTTCGTCTAAAGACAATTAATATAAACAAAAAGGAGAGTAGTATGGTTGAGATCATAGGATAAACACAATTGTTCAATAAAATTAAAATAATATATGAGAAAAACAGGCTTAGACTACTTCTTTCGTTAGCATATTTTTTAAAATACACCTATATTGGTCGAAATATATATAACACGATGCGGCTAAAATCGACGCTAGTTTTACTCTTTATTTCTTCCTGCCTATTTGGTCAATATACGGATCAAATCAACTCAAATCGACCGGGTGCATCCATAGGAGCATTCTCTGTTGGGACCCGTGTCATTCAATTTGAAGCAGGAACTGAGTACCGCAGCTATAAGCACAAAGGATATAACAATTCGAAAGTAAGCGGTAAGATTGGGTTTTTCTCTTTGCGCTACGGCTTCTTAAAGGAACAGCTAGAACTTACCTACGAAGGGGTTTATCAGCTTGACAAACAAGAAAACCGACTTGTTCTTCCTTCAATAGAGCAAAAACGTGAAGGGTTCTTAACCAATTTTTTAGGAATTAAGTACTTGGTATACGATCCCTATAAGCGTGAAGTAGAGGCTAATGTATATAGTTGGAAAGCCAATAACGGTTTCAAATGGCGGGATTTACTGCCAGCTGTTGCTATAACCCTGGGAGCAAATGCAGTCATCGATCCAGAAACTCCCTACCCTTATGGCAACGTTTTTGACAATTTGTTTAATCCCGTTTTTTATAGAAATCTTGGCGTTCGCACCGATCGTGAGCCCTTTATTAGCGGACGGGCAACATTGGCCACGCAACACCACTTTTTTGGTACTTGGGTGTTTGTCACCAATGTGACCTATGATCGCATTATGACTGATTTTCCCGATCTAAGTTATATATTAACCCTTACCCATACCATCAATCCGCTTTGGTCTATCTACCTCGAAACCCAAGGATATAATGGCGATAAATACAGTGATCAGATTTTACGCACTGGAGCTGCCTATTTACTAACAGATGACATTCAAATCGAGGCCACCGTTGGGGTAAACAATAAAGACACCCCTTCTGTTTTTTTCATGAATGCTGGTGTATCCTATCGTTTGGATTTTCATAAGGACATGGATCCAGAAGAGAAGGCAAAAAACAAAGCTGTCCGTAAAGAGGAAAAAGGCATTAAAAAAGGCATTAAAAAAGCAGAAAAAGCCAGTAAGAAAAGAGACCGTAGAGCCAAAAGAAATTAGCATACCCATGATTGAAATAGTCGAAATCAAAGAAAAAAAGGACTTTGTTGCCTTTGTTGAGTTTCCCTTTCAACTTTACAAGAACAACCCATATTGGGTTCCTCCAATGAAAGCAGAGGAATTAACAGTCCTTGATAAAAATCAAAATCCTGTCTTCAAAAATGCAGATGCCTCTTTTTTCCTTGCCTATAAAGAAGGGAAGATTGTGGGAAGAATTGCGGCTATTATCAATTGGATTGAAGTAGATAACTTACACAAAAAGAAAGTGCGTTTTGGCTGGTTCGACTTCATCGACGACATTGAAGTTTCTAGGGCGCTACTTGCCGCTGTAAAGGAATTTGGAAAAGCGGCTGCTATGGAATTCATGGAAGGTCCCGTTGGGTTTTCTAACCTTGATAAAGCTGGAATGCTGGTAGAGGGGTTTGAAGAAATGAATACCATGATTACCCAATACAACTACCCCTACTACAGTCAGCATATGAAAGAACTGGGCATGGAAAAATTAGCCCAATGGGTTGAATACGAAATCAAAATCACCTCTTTCAAGGATTCTCCAGAAAAGGTGCGTCGTTTTGGCGAGTTAATGCTCGATCGTTACAAACTGAAGGTGCTTCACTTTACAAAGACAAAACAAATTCTACCCTATGCAGAACAAATGTTTACCCTGCTTGAAGAAACCTATAATAAGCTGCAAACCTTTGTCCCCATTCAACCTTATCAAATCAAACATTACAAGGAAAAATATTTCCGTTATATTCATCCAGAATTCATCAAATGCGTGGCCGATGAACAGGGTAAATTGGTCGCCTTTGTCATCATTATGCCCTCTTTTACCCAAGCTTTAAAAAAAGCCAATGGAAAAATGTTCCCTTGGGGAATTTTTCACATTCTGAAAGCACAATATTTCAATAATCGAGCCTCTTTCTATTTGATCGGTGTACATCCTGATTATCAAAATAAAGGGGTTACGGCTGTTATATTTAATGAGGTGCAAAAATTATTCAACAAAAAAGGAATTACCATCGTTGAAACAAATCCAGAACTAGAAGAAAATGACTCCATTCAAAATATGTGGAAAAACTACGAAAATCGATTACATAAGAAACGAGCTACATTTAGCTGTACACTATAAAGCATGTTAAGCGAAGGAACCATTATTGCGCTCTCAACAGCCTCTGGCGCTGGAGCCATTGCCATTATCCGTTTATCGGGAGATGCGGCAATAACAACAACAGATCAGCTATTTCGTACAAAGTCACAAAAGAAGTTAGTTGACCAGAAAAGTCATTCCATTCATTTGGGAGAACTGATGGATGGGGAACGTATTATAGATGAGGTCTTGGTCAGTGTCTTTAAGAATCCACATTCCTACACTGGAGAAGATGTTATTGAAATTTCTTGCCATGGATCGCGCTACATACAAGAAAAAATCATTCAGCTGTTTGTTGATAAAGGCATACGTCCCGCAAAAGCGGGAGAGTTTACTCTTCGCGCTTTTATCAACGGAAAAATGGATTTAGCCCAGGCAGAAGCCGTGGCAGATGTCATTGCCTCAGAAAATGAAGCAAGTCACTTGGTCGCTATGCAACAAATGCGGGGAGGAATTAGTCTAGAAATTAAAGCATTGCGCCAAGAATTATTGGATTTTGCTAGTCTAATCGAGTTAGAGCTGGACTTTGCCGAGGAAGATGTTGCCTTTGCCGATCGCGCTGCTTTTCAGGCTTTATTATTAAAGATTCAAGGTCTCTTAAAACGCTTAATCGATTCTTTCGCCCTTGGTAATGTTATTAAAAAAGGTGTACCCATTGCGATTATTGGTCCGCCAAATGCGGGGAAGTCAACTCTGTTAAACGCCCTACTCCAAGAAGATAAGGCCATTATTTCTCCCATTGCAGGAACAACCCGTGATTCGATTGAAGATGAAATAACCATTGGTGGAATTGGCTTTCGGTTTATTGATACTGCGGGAATTAGAGAAACACAAGATGAAATTGAACAAATTGGCATTCAAAAGACTTTTGAGAAAGTTGCAGCAGCAGCAATTGTTTTGTACATGATAGATGCCAATGTGTTTGAGCAAGAAAAAGCTGCACATCAAGAAAAAATACGTCAATTAAGCACTCAACATCCCGATAAAGCCATTTGGGTATTATTCAATAAAAGTGACCTAAAAAGTAGCACTTTACCCACTGAATTTGAAGGCTACCCTTGCCTGGCTTTGAGCGCAAAAAATAAAGCAGGAATAAATTCACTAAAGGAGTCCCTTGTGCTACACATGGAAAAAAATAATTATCAGGACGAAAGTGTTATTACCAACTCACGGCATTATGCAGCCCTCAGTAACGCCTTAGCCGAAATTGGGAAAGTACAAGAAGGTATGGACAATCAGTTAAGTTCCGATTTATTGGCCATTGACCTGCGCCAAGCATTGTTCCATTTAGGAGAAATTACTGGAGAAGTTACCAATGATGAATTACTTGGAAATATTTTTGCAAACTTCTGTATTGGAAAGTAGACGTAAAATAAATAGAGTCAAAACCCTTTATCAAAAAAAAACATTGATTTTAAAAAAACTATTTTACCATGAAAAAATCATTTCTATTATTACTTCTTTGCCCTTTCTTTGTTTATTCTCAATTATCCTTTAGTGGCGTTATCAAGGACAAAGAGAGTAAAACAGAATTAGAAAAAGCCCTTGTTGTTGTCAAACCAAAAAGAATAAGCGGAGCTGGATTCTACTCTGGTGTTTTAACCGAACCAGATGGTAAATTTGAAATAACAACCTCCTACAGGCATCCTCTTGAAATTATTGTTACGAAAAAAGGATGTACTCGAAAAGTGATAAAAATTAAAAAAGGGGAAACCTATTTTGACATTGTTATTGAATGTGAATCAGAAACAATTGAGCAAATTATTGCTGAAAAAACAGCAGATAGTGATGCCGATGGTGTTCTTGATAAAGACGATAAGTGCAAGGATATTGCAGGAGATGTTGAAAATGAGGGCTGTCCTTGGCCAGATGACGATAATGATGGAGTAAACAATAAGGAAGATGCCTGTCCTGAAGAAGCTGGTACAGCTTCAAACAACGGTTGCCCTATTGTTGATTCTGACGGAGACGGAGTTGCAGACGAACAGGATAGTTGCCCCGAAGAAGCGGGCACAGCTTCCGCAAATGGCTGCCCTAACTACCCGAAAATGGCTATGGATTTAATTCAGAATAAAGAAAGTGTTATTTTATTTAACGCCAATGTTTCTGCAGTTGGAAGTGAATTCGAAGCAGTAATTAGCAATATTTTTTCAATGCTCACAAAGTACCCACATATAAATCTACAAATTGCAGGCTACGCTTCTAGTGAAGGTGGTAAAACATTTAACCAAAAGCTATCATTAGAAAGAGCCGAAAGTGTTAAAGCAGGTTTGATTCAACTGGGCGTTGAGGCGTCTCGCTTAAAAAGCGTAGGCTTTGGTGAAGATAATCCTACAGATTCTAATGCAACTCCAACCGGACGGGCAAAGAATAGACGGGTAGAATTTTCAATGCAATAACAATGCAACTATACCATAAAAAAAACCTCCACTTGGAGGTTTTTTTATGCAGTAAAACCCCGCTCCCTAAATAACTTCCCAGGCCATTATCGCTTAAAGCAGATTAAAATAATCATTAAAAAAGTTGTTACTTTGCAACTACAAAATCTGGCCAAACAAAAAACAGCCAGAACCAACTAAATTTATTTCTTTTAATATGTTTGATTCTTTGTTAATCATTGTTAGTATATTTACCTTGCTTATACTGGTTTTCTTTTGGTATGCTCGATATGCTTCAAAATCTGGATTTGCTGTAGATGAAAACAAAAACGATATCCCCGATTCTTGGGAGGGTAAATTTGATTTCGTTTTCAAGTTTAAAAACATCATTATTTTATCCCTAGGCATTGTCATCGGGTATTTATTAAGTCTATCCACCTTCTTATAGCCCTCTATGTCAAAAACATCCAACATGAATTCAAATGCCCTCTTATCGGTTTTTAACCCGCGTTTATTTTTTATCTTGATTGAAACCGTGATTGTGTTTTTTCTCTATCGAGAATTCCAAATCAACATTGATTTCGACGTCTCCATTGTGAGTATCGCCATTGTCTTTCCTTTGGTTTTCTCCATTACAAGTGCCTACCAAAGAAGACAGGAGGCCATCGGGTTATTCTTGGATTTTAGAAATAAAATCATTGATCTGACGAATATTTTCTATGCTGTAGATAAAATTGAAGAAAAAGACTATACACTCCTTTTCAACAAGCTAACAGGTATACAAACTTCCCTTATCAATTACCTAGAAAATGAAAGCTCCAAAGAAGACTTTGAGCAAATTCGACAAGAACGAAAAGATGTACTACGCATCATAGACAATCGTAAACAATTGTTCAATGAACGTGAAAAAGACAGCTTAATTCGCGTGAAAAATGAACTCTTTTTATCTGCTGAAAAAATTCGTGGAATAAAAATACATGGTACACCCATTTCACTAAAAAGATATTGCTTGATATTCATCTATTTTTCCCCCTTACTTTTCAACACCCAAACCATCATCGATAAAACCCCCTTTGACTTATCTGTTGAGAGCGGATTTTCACTGCTCTTTTTATTACTGATGAGTTTTGTGCTGATGGCCCTCTACAATGTACAGGACTATATAGAAAATCCTTTTGATCAAAAAGGCTTGGATGATTTAAAAATAGAGGCCATTAAGGTGAATGAAGAGGAATCGTTATTTCACCCCTAAGAAAATTGTTCCGTTTTAGGATGATCATTATTTCGAGTTGTAAAAATGTTTTTTTTTAAATAGTTTTTGTTTATTTATCTTCACACAACCAATAATAAAGAAAACAATTTGCTTCCAGTTTTATTATCAAACAAATGATGAGAAGGTTATTCTTTGCTATATTTTTTTTAATAATACATGTTTCGCTTTTTGCGCAACTCAGTAAAGTACATTATTTACCCCCCATCGCATATTCAAGTGAAACTGGATCCAATGCTATTCCAAATCAGGGTCATTATTTTTATATCTCGACTCCCAGTACGAGTTCTGTTACCGTTAATGTTTATGCCGTTGGCGGAGCAACAACCACCGTGGAAGTGTCAAACGCAAATCCATATGTTTTCACCATAGATGATCCAGGTGGATTTAATGACTCACAGATAGCTATTGGTGCAAGTAGCTCAGATACAGCTACAACAACAAGCATCATTTCAACCAACAAAGGATACATCGTTGAAGCAGATTCATCGATATATGTAGCCCTACGAATTGCAAGTGATTCGCAAGCAGGTGCATTGGTAAGTAAGGGGGGTGCTGCGCTTGGGACCGATTTTAGAATTGGTGCATTTACTAATTATAACGGGCAAGCAAATTACTCAAGCTTTCTTTCTGTTATGGCAACAGAAAACGCGACAACAATTACAATTAATAATATCCTTGAAGGGGTAGATATTCTTGATTTTAACGAGCAAACTCTGGGGACAGACGGCGTGGGCTATTTAAACTCGATTACTTTTACACTTAATCGCGGCGAAAGCTATACCATTGTGACTAGGTCAGATCAAGGAACTGATGTTCTTTCTGAACTTGAAGCAGCATCTACCCAAAAGACAAACTCGGACGGACTTATTGGAACTTATGTTGGCTCCACAAAACCTATTGTTGTAAATAGTGGATCTTTGAATGGAAGTTTTGGTCTTGGAGGTGCACGCGATTATGGGTTTGATCAACTTGTTGATTACAGTAAAGTGGGAACCGAATATATTTTTGTAAAGGGCACTGGTAATGATGAATGGGAAAATGTATTGCTCGTTGCCCATACCGATAATACAGAAATTACCATTAACGGAAACCCTATTTCAAATGCCTTCATTCACGGAAAAGGGGTCAATATATCCTCTGCCTACGATTCTACCATAGGAAATCCAAGTATTAATGCTGGTGATTATTTTTTAATTGAGGGAGATTTATACGGTTCTGATGGAAATATGTATGTCCAATCTTCTTCACCTTTGTTTGCTTTTCAGGGAATTGGCTCTGGAGGGGGAGAAGCTAATCAAGGCTTGTTTTTTGTTCCCCCTTTAAAATGCTCAAGTGTTGGGGATGTTGATAATATTCCAATGATTAATGACATTGGAAATGGTGTCTTCACAGGAAACCTAAATATTATTAGTAAAAGAGGGGCAATAATTACCATTAGTGATGATAATAATACAGACCAAGCTATTGAAGCACTAAACATAGCAAATCTAAGTGGACCATTTGATGTTTTAGGAAATGTCGATTACCAAACCTATGTCTTGTCAAATTTAAATGGGGATGTATCCATTGTTAGTAATGATGAGTTATATTGTTCTTATTTTAATCAAAGTGGAGCGGCAAGTTCGGGTGCCTTTTATTCTGGATTCTCTTCACCTCCTGAAATTCCAACAAAAATAATTGGACTAGAACTTTATGATTACTGCGCGCCGAATTTGACACTCGCCACTACAAACATGGATATTTTCACCAGCTATGAATGGCAATATAGTGACGGTACAGGCTATACAACCATAGACGAAAGTACGAATCAATCGACCATTACTCCAACCCTTGGTGGGCTTTATATCATTAGGGGATTTATTAGTTGCCCAGGTGAACCAGAAGAGTTTCTAGATTCAGATCCAGTTACAGTTGAGCTTTGCCCTCCAGACACTGACTTAGACGGGATTTTAGACCCATCGGATAGCTGTCCCTTTGCCGCTGGAATCGAATTTTTGAATGGATGTCCTTGGTCTGTCTATATTGGCAATAACTATAAAAGCACTCTTGTCTCTTCTACCGTAGAAATTACTGATGAGAGTTATTTTTGTGGTCAAACCAATGATAATCATTTTAATCTCGCCTATCATTCAGGAGAATTTCCAGAACCTGTAGTTGGCGATTTCATCATCCACAACAATGGGTATTTTTTTCCACATTCTTTTCTACTCGAAACAGAAGGCTATGCTTATATGAAACTTCGGGATTTCAATAAAATAATAGAAGTTCAAAAAACCAATGGAGAAATTATAGCAATATACAGTTGTCTTTAAGTTATCTTGACAAAATAGACCCTGAATTCACAGCAAAAAGAACAACAGTTGTATCCTATCCTTCATCAAAAAAACAGGCAGAAATAAATATCTTTTGCTATCTTTAGACAATAACAAAAAAAGAATAATATGGGCGTAGGCGGACTTGTTATCGCAACAGTATTTTTATGTATTGCAATCTTATTGATTGCTGAATTCAAAGAACGATATCTCTAAAACTTAATACAATGGCAACATACGAATGTAATAAATGTGGAATGGCGGTGAACGCCACCTGCGCAAAATGTGATCAACCGCTAGTTAACGATCATTTAGACGTCAATGGACAACAAGTTCAGATTTCAAAATGCCCAAGCTGTGAAGGAAAAATCAAATCTCCACAATGTTGCGGAGAAGATATGCAATGCGAAGTATAGTCATTTGACAAAATCTTTATCGTTGTTCTTTCTAGCTACACTAAAAAACGAATTGTTACTTAATGCGTGATCTTACTCCCTTTACTGACGAAGTAATTCACGCTAAAGTTGATTTACTTCTTCCCGAATGGACATTTGTAAATGACCGACTCAAGAGAACACATGAATGTATTTCATTTCTTGAGGCCATCAATTTCATAAATGCCATTGCACAAGTAGCCGAACAACAAAAGCATCACCCAGTGATGACAATTGACTATGCTACAATACATTTATCTCTCTTCACTCATGATGCACCCGGTATCACACAAAAAGATTTTGATCTCGCTCAAGAAATCGATACCTTACTTAAAAAATAAGCTATGGAATGGTATTTAAAAAATCGCTGGTGGATATGGACAATAACCGGTGTATATCTCGCGTATAGAATCTATCTTTCTGTTGTTTTTTAATCTCAATATATTTTTTATGAAGAATACACTTACGAGCCTTTTTTTGTGCTCAATACTCTCCCTTTACGCACAAATAAACCCTAAAGATGTAGAAATCGTTCGAGATAACTTTGGGGTCCCACATATCTTTGGAAAAACAGATGCCGATGTAGCCTATGGGCTTGCTTGGGCACACGCAGAAGATGACTTTAAAACCATTCAAGAGTCTTATTTAGCGGGGAATGCATTACTGAGTCAACACTTGGGAAAAAGGGGCGCCGGACCAGATTTTGTTACGCAATTCATTGGCTCGAAAGAATTTATAGAAGAGAACTATGACGAAAAAATAAGTCCTGAATACAAGAAGGTTGTTGGGGGCTACGCACAAGGCTTTAATCGTTATGCAGAAACCCATCCAGAGGAAGTATTGCACGAAGCACTTTTCCCCATTACACCGAAAATGATGCTGCGCTATGCTCAATTACAGTTATTTGTGTCCTCAGGTGGAGATTATTGGATATCGCGCATCCTAGCAAATTCAGTCAAACTTGAAACGCCAAAAGAAGAAATTACTGGATCGAACACCTTTGCCTTCAACAGTGCAAAAACCACAGATGGCAATACCTACTTAGCCATCAACACCCACCAACCCCTCGATGGCCCAGTCTCCTGGTACGAAGCCCACTTATGCAGTGAGGAAGGCACCAATATCATCGGCGCTTTATTTGCCGGAACACCGAGTATACTCATTGGAGCAAATCAACACCTAGGTTGGGCGCATACGGTAAATTACCCTGATAAAACCGATGTATTTAAATTGGAAATGCATCCGAAAAAGAAACTGCACTATAAAGTAGATAATGAGTACCTAACCCTCGAAGAACGCAAAGCACAGATTACCATTAAGGTGCTCGGAATTCCAATCAAGGTTTTAAGAAAATACTACAACAGTATTTTTGGCCCTACGCTTAAAAACAAATCGGGCTATTATGCTGTGCGTACTCCAGCTTTGTTTGAAATCAGAGGTTTGGAGCAATGGTGGCGAATGAACAAAGCGACTTCGTTTACAGAATTTTACAAGGCGCTTAAAATGAAAGCTTTGCCTGGCTACAATATTGGTTACGCTGACAAGAACGACACCATTTTTTATATTTCAAATGGATTAATTCCTAAGCGTGCTGAAGGCTATAATTGGAAAGAAGTTGTGCCTGGAAACACCAGAAAAACATTGTGGGTTGATTCTTATGATATTGAGGATTTACCTCAGGTTCTTCAGCCCTCCTCTGGCTATTTTTACAATGCAAATCACAGTCCATTTTTCTCTTCAGATGAGGCCAATAATCCGTCAAAAGAAGACTTTTCTGCCGACATGAATTTTGAAACTTATCACAACAATCGTTCAACGCGTATAAAAAACTTGATTGAAGCTGAGGATAAAATTTCCTATGCCGATTTTAAGCGCATTAAATACGACAATCAATTGCCGAAGCCCTATGTTTATTCTTGGATGAACATCAACTATCTCGATTTAATGGATGCGGCAAAGTATCCAGAAATCAGCGAATTAATCGAAAGAGTACAGCAATGGGATCGCAAAACAGATGCCACTTCGCTAGGGGCAGGTACATACTTGATTTTATATCACCAATTATATCCTTTTTACAACGCTTTGCCTGTGCCAAAAATAATCCCCACGAGTGTATTGGTTAAAGCCTTTAAAAATGCCAAAGCTCACATGCTTAAGCATTTTGGAACGATTAATGTTAGCTTGGGAGATTATCAAAAATTGGTACGCGGGGACAAAGAATTACCCGTTTTTGGCATCAATGATGTTGTAACGGCTATGTCTTCTGTACCACACAAGGATGGAAAAGTAAAGGTAACCGCAGGTGAATCGTATATTGAATTGGTGAAGTTTACCCCTGAAGGTCCTGAGATAGAATCGGTCATTTCCTATGGTTCCTCAGATCATCCAGACTCACCCCACTACAATGATCAAATGGAAATGTACACTTCCTACAAAACAAAGAAAATGACCTTTGACAAAGCGAAGATTTACGCGAATGCAAAGCGCATTTACCACCCAAAATAAATAGCGGTTAAGCTAGTGCCTTATGGTAAATATCGATGTATTGGGCAACCACTGCATCGATATCATAGCGTTTTGCTAGTTGATAGGCTTGTTCTTTGAATTGATTCAAACGATCTTCGTCCTCGAGTAATGCAATTGACTTTTCGGCCATACCCGCAACATCACCTAACTCAAATAAATAACCGGATTCCCCATCTATATTCACCTCGGGCAAGCCACCAACGTTGGTTGAAATAACAGGAACGCGCATCATCATAGCCTCAAGCGCAGCTAAACCAAAACTTTCCGATTCGGAGGGTAATACAAACAAATCAGAATAACACAGAATTTCATAAACCTGATTGCTCTTGCCTGGAAAGGTGACTTTATCCATAATGCCTAGTTCTTTACATCTAAGCATTGCCTTAGAACGCTCTGGTCCATCACCCACCATGATCAATTTAGCCTCTACTTTTTGCTGAATGCGGAAAAACACCTCAATCACATCATCAATACGTTTCACCTTTCTAAAGTTGCTTATGTGAGTGATAATCTTCTCATCACCTTGCGTGATCATGCTGCGCTGACAGTTTTCACTATGATGTTGGTGTTTAGAAAAATCAACAAAATTAGGGATAACATTTACTTCTTTTTTTACATCAAAAAGGGCAAGTGTGTCTTCCTTCAAACTTTCAGACACAGAAGTTACCCAATCCGAATGATTGATGCTAAAAGTAACAGCAGGTTTATAGAAAGGATGTTTTCCCACTAGGGTAACATCGGTTCCATGCAGGGTGGTAACCATGGGAATATCAATCCCTTGGTCTTTAAGCATTTGCTTGGCCATATAGCCGGCATAGGCGTGTGGAATGGCATAGTGCACGTGTAAGAGCTCAATACCGTAAGTCTTGATTGTATCAACCAATTTACTCGACAAGGCAAGTTCATAGGGCTGGTAATGAAATAAAGGATAATCAGGAACATTGACTTCATGAAAATGTAAACTGCTGTTTAAAAACTCTAAGCGAACAGGTTGTTGGTAGGTAATAAAGTGAACTTCATGTCCACGATCAGCTAAAGCTAATCCAAGTTCGGTGGCAACTACTCCACTCCCTCCAAAGGTGGGATAACAAACAATGGCTATTTTCATTTAATATAAGATTGCATCATAGACCAATTTAAGCATTCGCGTTCGAATACTATGGTCAATTAGTTTTCGATTTTCCATATTTGGAAAAGTTCGGTTCGATAAAAAGACAAATACAATACCGGTTGTGGGGTCAGCCCAAGCATAAGTGCCCGTAAAACCAGCATGCCCAAAACTCTCCATGGAAATCCCCTGAAAAGTCATACCACCACCGCCAGTTTGGGGTTTATCAAGTCCAACTCCTCTCCTATTCTCTTCAGCACAATAATAGCATTGATTGAATTGATCGAACGTAGCAGTGCTAAAAAACTGTTGGCCGTTATAGTACCCTTTCTGGACATATAATTGCATAATGGTAGCAACATCTTTCGCATTGGAAAAAAGTCCAGCATGACCACTCACACCCCCTTGAACGGCAGCTGTCATATCGTGGACATAACCCCGCAAGGTTTGTTGTCTGAAATAAGTGTCAATTTCTGAGGGAATGATTCGATCACTCTCTATTTTACGTAAAGGCTTGTATAGCGTCGATTGCAAACCTAAAGGGATAGCAATTCGCTCGTTAAACAATTGATCCAAAGGAGTCGCATAGGTTTTCTCCAAAATATGCTGTATAAAAATAAAGGGGAGATCTGAATAATGATATCCCTTCTCCCAAAGTGCACTGTTTATTAAAGCGGTATACTGTTCTTCTGCAAGCGTTGAACGACCAAACACATTGGCAGCTACTTCGATTGTATTACGCTTTGTGGCACGATCGCGGTAGTATTTTCGCAATAACTTATTGTCTTTCTCGCGTAAAGTTTCTTTGTAGAAAGGCAACCATGGAACAATGCCCGATTGATGTGAAAGAATTTCTTTTAGACTAAGGTTGGCTTTGTTTGTGTTTTTAAAGCGAGGAGAAAGTTCGCCAAGTGTTGTGGCTAAATTAAACTTGTTCTTGTCGACTTCCTGAATCACTATGGGGAGAGTAGCGAGAATCTTGGTTAAGGACGCAACGTCATAAATATCGGATAGCTTCACAGGAGCTTTCTTTTCATAGGTATGGTAACCAAAGGCTTTGTGGTAAAACACCTTTCCGTGACGGGCGGCAAGAATTTGGAACCCAGGTGCCATTAAGGAATCTAGGGTAACCTGAGCTAAACCATCTAATGCAGCAAGTTTTTTAGCATCCATTCCCACTGAAAAAGGAGTTGCCTCTGCCAATGGCATATCGTCGAATGTTATTGTCTGTCCATGACCAACTGGGAAGGAATCATTTACTGAGACAGGGAGTTTTCCCTTTATTTCTTGTTTCCCTAATAACATTTGAGCAGCTAGTCGCTGTGCTTCAATCGTGTTTTGATACCCAATTAAAACGCTCGAAAAATCAGGCAAATTGGAGAGTTTAGATAAGGCATAGGGTTTCACAAAAGTGATTAAATGCACCTTGTGATGCTTGGTTAATTCCTTCAACAAACGAAGTTCGCTCTTGGAAAAGTCACTTGCTTTCCAAGGAGAGGCATTCGAGCGATGAAAACCAACAATTATTGTTGACAATCCTTTCGCATTGGCAAGTGTTGCAGCAATGTCTCCTGAGAATTGCAGTGGAGATAGTGTTAGCTCTTTGACTAAGTCCGAATAAAAAACAGTACCATCGGCCTCACCTAAGCCAATAAAACCAATAGTTTCATCAGTAGATAATGGGAGTGCGTCATCTCCTTTAACCAAAGTAATTGCTTCGGCCAAAGACCGCTCAATCAAATAATCGTCTTTTGGCGTGTTTAAATCAGCAACAAGACCTTCCGCTTTAATTGACTCAAACGCATTTAAGCCAACCTTATACTTAGCTTTAAGAATTTTTTTAACTGAATGAGCTAATCGAGCTTCGGTAAACTTACCTTGATTAAATGCCCGTTTCATTTTCTTTGCAGCCTTTTTCACATCGTTGGGAATCAACAAAATATCGTTTCCAGCCATAAAAGCAGCAAGGTCAATACTGTTTATTTTTGCGACTTCAGCAGCTCCACCCATATTGAGTGCATCGGTGATGATAAGCCCCTTGAATTGCATACGGTCAATGAGCAAATCTTGGACAATTACCTTAGATAAAGAAGAAGGCATCCCTTCTTCAAAGGCCGGGACATTTAGGTGAGCCACCATAATGGATGATACTCCTGCCTCTGACAAGCGCTCAAAAGGATAAATCTCTGTTGATAAAAGGCGTTCTTTATCGAAGTTAATCAAGGGCAAGTCCAGGTGAGAATCTTTAGAAGAATCACCGTGTCCAGGGAAATGCTTAGCGGAAGAGAGTACACCAGCTCGATGCATTCCGTTCATAAACGCAATGCCTTTTTCAGCAACATTCTCTTTATCTTCTCCAAAAGAACGGTTACCAATAATTGGGTTTTTTGGATTGGTGTTGATGTCCACATCAGGCGCAAAATTGATGTGCACCCCAAGTCGTTTTGCTTGCTCTCCTATGCGAAATCCAACCTCTTCAACCAGCCGATTATCTTGGATAGCACCAAGGGTCATATTCCATGGAAATGGACGAACAGAATCCAAACGCATGGCTACGCCCCATTCGGCATCCATTCCAATGAGCAAGGGCGTTCTGGCTTTGGCTTGGAGTTCATTCAACCAATGGGTTTGCCCCACAGGATCTCCCAAAGAAAAAATAACACCGCCAATATGATTTTCAACAACTTCTTTTTTTATCTGGTTGAAATGTGCTTCCCCTTGTTCACTAAAGGCCATCACCATGAAGAGTTGTCCTATTTTCTCGTCGAGCGATAATTGCGTGTAAATACTATCAACCCACTGTTCTTGTGCCTTCCAATCAGCAGTTAATAAAGGATCAACATTCGTTTGTGCGTAGGTAAAAGAGACACACAAAAGTGCAAGAAAAAATTGACGCATAGCAGTGATTATTTAATGAAACGAGAATGCCAGCTATCGTATGCCGGAACTTCCCAATGGCTTTCATACTCGGCCTTGTCCACCACCAAATTATTAAAGACAATGGTATCTGGTGACACCTTGGGCGTCTTTGCAAGTTTTCTAAATTCTTTTAAAGGAGTGTAAGCTATTTCAGTATCCTCGCGATAACATACATTCATTTTATCCAATAATTCAAGTCCATATTTCGATTCGAGCGATTGAATCATGTGAACCGAGGCGTCAATAGAACAGCCCGACGCACCTTTGACCTCTTCATCCAAACCAATGACAATAAACTGGTTATAGCGAAGCTCAAATGCCGTTTTTAGGGGCGTACCGTGGGTTGCCCAATTCGATAGAAAAGTAGTTAAACTAGCGCTAATTTCTTCATTTTCTGAAGCAGTAAATACACGTGAGGATTGGTAAACCCAAACCCGAGCATGTGATGGCAAAGAAGAAAAAGGAACAAGCATTATTTATAGGTCTTTTGCGGTGGCGATCATTTCTGCAAGGTCTAACACAGGAAGACTGTCTTCCTTCTCTTTGTTTTTAACTCCATCTGAAAGCATGGTGTTACAAAAAGGACAACCAGCAGCGATAATATCTGGTTGTGTTTCGAGTGCCTGTTCTGTGCGTTCAATGTTAATGTCTTTGTTCCCTTGCTCAGGTTCTTTAAACATTTGTGCACCTCCTGCTCCACAACACAAACCACGCGACTTGCAGCTTTTCATTTCGACTAGCTCTGCGTCTAGTTTTTGAATAAGCTCACGCGGGGCTTCATAAATATTATTGGCTCTTCCCAAATAACAAGGATCATGATAGGTAATACGTTTTCCTTTGAAGGTACCTTCTTCTATGGTCATTTTTCCTTCATCCAATAAATCACGTAATAATTGCGTGTGATGGATTACCTCAAACGAACCTCCCAATTCAGGGTATTCGTTTTTTAATGTATTGAAGCAGTGCGGACAGGTTGTGACAATCTTTTTCACTTCATAGGCATTCATCACCTCGATGTTGGTCATGGCTTGCATTTGAAATAAAAACTCATTACCGGCGCGTTTGGCGGGATCACCACTACAACTTTCTTCAGCCCCTAGAACAGCAAAGTCCACCTTTGCATTGTCCAGTAATTTCACAAAAGCTTTGGTGATTTTTTTTGCCCGCTCATCAAAACTACCGGCGCAACCAACCCAAAATAAAATTTCAGGAGTTCTGCCCTCAGCCATACATTCGGCAAGTGTAGGTACTTTAATCATAACTTATGTGTTAATCGTGTTGTCCATCATCAAAGACTTGAATGGTAACGTCTTTTTCAACCAAATTGGTAAACTTGCCTTTGTACTGAGTTGCTTTCACTAAGTGATTATCGATCCAGTGGTAGTTTCCTCCTCTAGGTTTCCCCATCAATAAGCTGTGGTATTTGAATCCTTTTTCTTTTAACCAAATTTCAGTCACATCACGATGGCTTTCAACTCTTGAGGTAAAGAAACAAATTAAGTGTCCTTCATCATACCATCCGTTGAGGGTAACCAAGGCGTCAGGATAATGATTTGCAGTCGCCATACGTTCTGGTTCTTCATTTGGAATATCGTCACAAACAGTACCATCGATGTCAATTAAATAGTTTTTAATTCCCTCGGGTAAGACAGGGCTGATTTCTTCTCCGTCTTCAACTTTTTTGTGTAAATAGCTTTCTGCTTCTTCTTTGTGCATGGTTGTTGTATTATAGTTTATAATTCTTTTGCCCAATTGGCCCTATCTTGTTGGTTGAAGGGCCAGGGTGCCCCATTATTTTCGATATTACTCATCATATTGTTCAAATCAGTTGGTGCAGCCGATTCCTCCATAACGAGGTACTGTCGCATATTCATGATGATGGATAATGGATCAATGTCAACGGGACAAGCTTCCACACAGGCATTACAAGAGGTACATGCCCATAATTCTTCGTGAGAAATATAATCGCCCAACAATTGTTTTCCATCGGCCACAAAAGTGCCCTTGTTCTTAATGATGTTATCCCCTACTTCGGTCAAACGATCACGCGTGTCCATCATAATTTTTCGTGGAGATAATTTCTTTCCTGTTTGGTTAGCAGGACATTCACTGGTACATCGTCCACACTCTGTACAGGTATAGGCATTGAGAAGTTGAACCTTATTTAAGTCCATTACATCAGCGGCACCAAACTTATCTACTTCAGCGGTATCGTCTGAAGTTGCATAGGGATCTGCGCTTGGATCAAGCATCAACTGAACTTCTGCGGTCACATTGGCATTATTTGCAAAGCGACCTTTGGCATTGAGATTGGCAAAATAGGTGTTTGGAAAAGCCAAAAGAATGTGTAAGTGCTTCGAGTAATAGAGGTAATTTAAAAAACATAAAATACCAAAAATGTGCAACCACCATGCGGTGCGTTCAATTAAAATAAGTTTATCTAAATTGGTGTCTTCAAAAAGAGGCAGCAAGTATTGACTTACCGGAAAAGAACCCGCTTGTGCATAATGAACTGCGGATGGGAAATTGGTTTGGATCGCAAGATCTGTTCCATTCATGAGGAGGAACAATCCCATTAAAACCACCTCGAAATAAAGAATTATATCTGCGTCAAGTTTTGGCCAACCTTTCATTTCGTCTTTCCAAAAACGCTGTATTCTGATGACATTTCTTCTACACCAAAAAACAATTACTGCAACCAGGACTAAAGCGGCTAACACCTCAAAGGTAGCGATCAAGACATTATAGAATCCACCCAAAAAAGGGGCAAAAACACGATGGGTACCCAAGATGCCATCAACGATGATCTCTAACAATTCAATGTTGATTAAAATAAAACCAACATAAACAACAACGTGCAAAATCCCAGCAATAGGTCGCTTTACCATTTTGGATTGACCAAGCGCAATTCGGGCCATATTACCCCAACGGGCTTTGGGGTTATCTGACCGATCGATGTCTTTCCCAAGGTTGATGTTGTTTTTTATCTTACTAACATTACGCGCAAAAAAGCCTAGGGCAACAATCAGTAAAAGGGTAAAAAGAATATTTGGTAAAAGTTCAATCAGCATTTATTCGTTCTTTATTTCTTCATAAGGCGCTTCCTTTTTTCCAAAAAGAGAAAAGTGAACATAGCGCTTGGGATGTTCTTTCAGGTCCTTAATTAACAACTCTATTTCTTTGGTACTGGCTTCAATATTATTATATATACTCTCATCTTTCATGAGTTTGCCAATGCTTCCTTTCCCTTGTTCCATATCCAATAAAACACTATTTAAACGAGAAACAGTAGTTTCAAAAGCGATCAGGGTTTGCTTGATGTTTGATTTAGCCAAAGAGTCCGATAGCTGATTTACGTTGGCACTTATCTTCGCAACATTATCTAAGGTAGTTGTTAAATTTCCTTTCTGATTATCCAGCAATTGATCCAGAGAGGCTGCTACTCCGTTGATGCTTTTAATTGTATTCGATAAATCAGCGATGGTAGTAGACAAGTTGTCTCTTCCTTCTTGATTTAACACAGCGTTTATTCCTGTAAAAAGAGAGTCTGCATTAACTAACACACGTTCCAATTGTTGCTGTAAGGGCGCTATTTGCTGAGTCACCACATCAGTCAAACCTGGCTTTACAGCGGTAACGAGTGTGTCACCATCTTGTAGCATTCTGGCTGAAGTGTAATCAGGTTGAATTGCAATGGATTTACCGCCAATAAGGCTTGCTTCATATAACTCAGCAACACTGGTATTGGGAAATTGAACATCGCTACGCAAGGTAAATGAAATCAAAATCTTTGCTGAATTTGGCAAAAAATCGATGGTGGAAACTTTACCAACGGTCAATCCGTTGACGGTGACTTTTGTCCCCAGTTGAAGCCCCTCCACATTATCATAGACAGCGTAATGAATGTTTTCGTGCTTGAATAAGGATGTGCCATTCAAAAAATTAAACCCCAAGAGAAAGAGGAAAATTCCGCCAATGATAATAAGCGCTGCTTTAATTTCGTTTGTTAGCTTCAATTATGCGTTTTTTGGTTGATTCAAAACTAAGCATAATTTCTCTTTTATCCCTATTTATTTAGGGGAGATTGCGTCAGAAATTTTGATTTTAACGCCATTCTTGTACGCAACTAAAAAAGCATGCTCATAGCCTTTTTTAATTGCCGTCTTTTTCAGTTTTTGGGCTTGGGCGTATGTGTTGGCTTCACCATAAAAATAACGGAATAACTTTCCAGATTTTTCCTTACTGAGATTGCTTAAACCTTTAAAATTCTTCTTTTTTAAATCAATGGGTCTCGCAGTTGCAGCAATTTGAACTTTAAAAACAACTCCTTTGGCACTGCTTTCTTGAGCAGGCTCTTCAATTTCAAGAGGGGCTTGTTGCTCCGCAACCAACACGGCCTGATCTTCTTTGACAACGGATGCTTGCAATTGCTTTTTATAGTTCAATACTGCTTTAGAAATTGTGGTTGCCATTTCACGTTGACCCGATTTTGAATTTAAATAGGCGCCCTCTTTTTTATTGGTTAAAAAACCTACTTCAACCAAAACGCTTGGCATATAGGTTTCTCGCAACACTAAAAATCCAGCTTGCTTTACGGTTCTGTCTTTTCGATTTAAATTAGTCACAAAACTCTTTTGAATGGTATTGGCAGCCTCTATACTTTGACTGTTGTAAGTCTCCTGCATGAGCACCAAACTAATCACAGATTCTGGATTATTAGGATCAAAACCTTCGTAGGTAGTTTCGTGGTCTTCTTCTAAAAAGATTACAGAATTTTCATTTTGTGCAATCCGAAAATTGTCTTTATTACGGTGAAGCCCTAATACAAAAGTCCCAGCGCCATATGCTTTTGGCGAAGTAAAAGCATCACAATGAATGGAAACAAAAAGGTCAGCGTCTGCTTGGTTAGCAATTTTCGCGCGATTCTTTAATTCGATAAAACGATCGTCTTTTCGGGTAAAAATTACCTTAATCCCTTTTTGAGTAGAAAGTTGTTTTCCAATTTCTAACGCTATCGTCAGGGCTATTTTCTTTTCCAAATAACCATTCCCACGATTCCCGGTGTCTTTCCCACCATGACCCGCGTCTAGCACTACAACAAAATCTTTAGCAGCTGTCTGGGCAAGACCAGTCATACTAATCAAAAAAACAAACAAACAACTGTAAAGTTTATACGTAAAAAAGGTGTTTCTATTCATTACTAATAAATACTTAAAACCGCTTTAGTCTTTAAAAATATATGTAATTTTGAAGATAGGTCGATTGATACAAATTTAGCCTTTATCACCTTGCGAACAAAGTCTTTTCTATTTTATACTATTCTTCTCTATTGCTGTGGCATTCACCTAGTCCATGCACAATCTTTTAAAAAGAATGATAGTCTTCCAAATCTTGAATTCATTCAAGAAATTAAACTAGATAGTATCTCTGTGGTCGCTTCCGACAGTATCCCGTCCAAAAAACCATTATTACTTGATTTGATCAAATACACGGCCCAAGATTCTGTGAAAATCAATCAAAAAACAAATAAAATAAGGTTGTATAACAAGGCTGTTTTGACGTATCAAGACATGGAATTACGAGCTGGGATAATTGTGATGGACTACACCAAGAATGAGGTTTATGCCGGACGAATTAAAGATTCCGTTGGAGAATTGGTTCAAAAACCGCAATTCACACAAGGGAGAGATGAAATTAATCCTGATTCAATCCGCTTTAATTTCGACACAAAGAAAGCACTCATTTGGAATTCTAAAACAGCACAAAGTGGTATGAATGTGTTTTCGAGTTATACCAAAAAAGAAAACGATTCGCTGTATTATATTCAAAATGCCAAAATAACGACCTCGGCAGATGCAGAGAATCCTGATTACTACATTCGCATTCGGAAAGGGAAACTAATCCCAGGAGGCAAAATAATCGCCAGTTTTAGTAACCTGTATATCGCTGATGTCCCCACGCCAATTTTTGTTCCCTTTGCCTATTTCCCTGCAGGAGACAAGAAAGAATCTGGGTTTATTTTCCCAACCTTCGGAGAAAGTAATCAGCGTGGATATTACCTGCAAAATATGGGGTACTACCTTCCCGTTTCAGATTACCTTGACATTGATTTAACAGGAGATTATTACACCAATGGGAGTTATGGTTTTCGCTGGAATACACAATACAAAGCCAATTATAAATTTGGCGGTAACTTTAGTTTTCGGTACGAAAAGCTTGTTAATGGCGAACGTGGTTTTGACGACTATTCAAAATCAACTGTTTATAACATTCGTTGGTCCCACCGGCAAGATTCAAAGGCTAGCCCAAATTCAAATTTTTCTGCTTCGGTAAACCTTGGAAGTAGTGAATATTTTCAGCAATCCATCAACCAGCTGAATACAGCAAATTTTCTCAATAATAATTTGAGCTCCTCCGTTTCTTATTCAAAAACATTTCCAAAATATCCGCGGGTAAACATATCGCTTACCACTAGTTTATCGCAAAACAAAAACACACAATCGGCCAACCTAACCCTACCAACTTTTCAAGGGAACATGGAGCGAATATATCCTTTCTCTAAACGGGGAGAAACAAAGAAGGGAATTCTTCAAAACATAAACTTTCAGGTTACTACCCTAGCCGAAAGTCGGATACAAACCACTGAAGAGAAGCTGTTTACGAAAGCAATGTATGAAGATGCACGTTCTGGTGTTACCCACACCATTCCAATCAATACCAATTTTAAATTGGCCAAACACTTTAGCATTAGCGCGGGGGGTACATTGCGAGAAGTTTGGACCCCAAACACTATACGCTACAACAACTACTCAGAAGAAAACGGTGTGGTCAAGGACACGCTAAGTGGTTTTGCCGCCTTTAGAACATACAACTACAGCCTTAGCATGGGAACAACCATCTATGGTACATTTAACTTTAAAGAAGGGAAGAACCTTCAGTCCATTCGCCATACAGTTCGTCCGTCAATCAGCTACAGCACACAGCCAAGTTTTGATCAATATTATGACACCTATATTATCGATGCAGAAGGAAATACTGCAGAATATACCCGATTTGAAAACGCACTCTATGGTAGACCATCCAGAGGATATTCAAATTCACTGGGGATAACCATTAACAACTCCCTAGAAGCAAAAGTAAAATCCAAAGACAGTTTAGACCTCGAACCCAAGAAGATTAAACTCCTGAATAACTTAAATATTAGTACGAGTTATAATATTGCTGCAACTGAGTTTCATTTGGCTCCCATTCGAATGACAACGGGCTTAAACTTTTTTAAAGACAAATTAACCACCAATATCGGTGCCACTTTTGATCCTTATGGTTTAGATGCTGAATTTAAACGTGTCAAAACATTTCATATCAAAAACGGTGGAGGATTGTTGCGTTTAACAAGTGCCAATATAAATATGGGGTACAGTTTAGATAATAATACATTTAAACGCGAAGAAGGAGAAGTTGAGGAAGAGGAGACAGAAGAAGAAGACGATTTTAATGATTTAGAACGTTTATCTGGTGGTGGACGTGACGATGATCTTTTTGGTGCTGCAAATGATTTTTCAAATGGTTTGTCTCGAAAACCAAAGAAAAACAAAAGCATATCCTCTGGTCTGTATAGCACAGATATAAACTGGGACTTGAAATTCGCTTATTCCCTAACCTACAACAACTCTAGAGGACAAAAGGATTTTTCAAACAATTCTCTCATGGTTTCCGGGAATATTGACATTACGCCAAAATGGAAGGTAGGCGCTTCTTCTGGATACGACTTTAAGAACAAAGGAATAACTTACACTCAATTTCGTTTTGATCGAGATTTAGATAGTTGGAATCTAAACTTTAGTTGGGTACCACTTGGGACAAGAACATCCTGGTATTTCTTCATTGGAATAAAATCTGGATTATTGAATGATCTAAAATATGAAAAACGTCGGGAGCCCGACAGAAGATTCTAAACTATGACAAAAAAAATCATTACTACGCACAATGCCCCTGCCCCTCTTGGCCCATACAATCAAGCTGTTTTGGCAAACGACACCCTTTATCTCTCTGGCCAAATACCCTTAATCCCTAGCACAATGGAATTGGTAGAAGGAGATTTGGAAAAAGAGACTATACAGGTTATGGAAAACCTAAAAGCCGTACTAAAAGCTGCAGATATGACTTTTGATCAAGTAGCTAAAACATCAATATTTTTGAGTGACATGAACAACTTCAATGAAGTTAATACTGTTTATGGAAGGTATTTTGATGAGGCAACTGCTCCCGCAAGAGAAACTGTTGAAGTCGCTAATTTACCCAAATTCGTTCGTATCGAGATATCGATGGTTGCAGTACGCTAAAGCAAAAAGGGTTTACTTCTTGAGTTCCAACATTGAAATATGGTACTCTACCAATGCATCAATGGGACGTTTAACCACACGTCCTATAGACAAATTATAGCTTTCTAAACATTCTTTTATTTCATCTTCAAGAAGATGCGCTATAGATCCCACAAAGTGTATGGGGACTTCTGTAGCGTTTTTAAATTGCAAGATTTGATGGCGCACAAAACGGTCTAAACCATTTCGAATAATATCCTGCATATATGGTTCAGCTTTGTGTTCAATGAGAAATTTGGCGAATTTGGCCAAATAAGTATTCGGATTTTCTCTACGGTACAAATTCTCTTTCAAGGTATCTGCATCCAATTTATACTCTTTCTCAAATTGTTGGGCGAGTTTTCTAGGCATTTCATTGAAATAATAGCCGCGCAATAATTGCTTTCCGAAAAAATTCCCACTGGCTTCATCCATTAGAATATAGCCCAATGAGATTACATGCTGATCAATATTTTTTCCATCAAAATAAGAACAATTGGAGCCTGTCCCTAAAATACATACGATAGAGTGTTCGCCTTGTTTTGCAGTTGAATAAACTGCTGCATAAGTATCTTCTTTGATGATGAATTCACAGTTTGTGAAAATATCTTTGAAGACTTTTGAAATACGGTCGACTGTTGTTTGGATACCACAGCCAGCACCATAAAAATAGAGATGAGTTACCTCATCTCTATTCTGATAGATTTCATAATTGTTGATGATTCGTTCATTTAAAATCGCAGACGACAAAACTTGAGGATTCAACCCCAATGTTTGCGTAGAAAACAGGATTTCACCTGAATTATTTACAGCGAACCAATCGGTCTTTGTAGAACCGCTATCAACAATTAAATACATATTATAATGCGTTTATGTGCTTAGCTAAGTCAATCAATTTATTTGAGTAACCACATTCATTATCATACCATGTGATGATTTTGAAGAAATTAGCATTCAATTCCATACCAGCGCCAGCATCAAAAATAGATGTTCTTGGGTCACCAATAAAGTCTTGTGATACAACAGGCTCTTCTGTGTATCCTAAAACTCCCTCCATATCACTATTGGCGTGTGCTTGCATTACCGTTTTGATTTCTTCATAACTAGTAGCTTTTTTCAAACGCACCGTTAAATCAACAACAGAAACATTAGCTGTTGGCACACGGAAGGCCATACCAGTTAATTTACCAACCAATGATGGGATTACTTTGGTCACCGCTTTAGCAGCACCGGTTGAGGCGGGCATGATGTTGACCAACGAGCTTCTTCCTCCTCTAAAATCTTTTCGAGATGGTCCATCGACCGTAAACTGCGTTGCTGTAGTTGCGTGAACAGTTGTCATTAAACCTTCTTCAATACCGAAGTTATCATCCAAAACCTTAGCAACAGGTGCTAAACAATTGGTGGTACATGAAGCATTTGAAACAATGGTTTGATCAGCAGTAGCTTCGTTGTGGTTTACGCCCATTACAAACATAGGTGCATCTGCAGAAGGAGCAGAAATAACAACTTTTTTTGCGCCACCATCGATATGGGCTTGCGCTTTTTCTAAAGTAGTAAAGATACCTGTACATTCAGCAACCACCTCAGCACCAAGCGTTCCCCATCCAATATCAGCAGGATTGCGTTCTGCAGTAATTTTTACACGGCTTCCATCCACAATTAAGTCATTACCATCTACTTCTACGGTACCGTCATATTTTCCATGAACAGAATCATACTTGAGTAAATAAGCGAGATGCTTAACCTCTAATAAATCGTTTATTGCAACAACTGTTACATCTTCTTGTTTCATGGCTGAACGAAAAACCATTCGTCCTATTCTTCCAAAGCCGTTAATTCCAATTTTAATTGACATGAGTATTTAGATTAATTTAATTTTATATGGACAATATGTCCGTTACACGTAATAGATCTTTATTTATTTCTGACTTTCCTTTGATTGCATCTTCCAAAGGAGTGAGTTCCATTTTATCGTTCATAACTCCCACCATAACCTGTGACTTCCCTTCGCGTAATGACTCTACGGCATGTACCCCCATTCTGGAAGCAAGAACCCGGTCAAAACAACTGGGGGCTCCTCCTCTTTGCATGTGTCCCAAAACTGAGACACGAACTTCATAATACGGAAGATTTTGCTCGACATAGGCGGCAAGCTCAAATACATTTTTACCCGTCTTATCTCCTTCTGCCACAACAACAATACTCGAAGATTTGCCCGATTTTTCACTGCGCTTTAAAGATTCCAACAGTTGGTCTAAACCGCGGTTTTCTTCTGGAATAAGAATTTCTTCTGCTCCAGCTCCTATCCCTGTATTCAATGCGATATGACCAGCGTCTCTCCCCATTACCTCAACAAAGAATAAACGGTTGTGTGAACTGGCTGTATCGCGAATTTTATCGATTACTTCAACTACTGTATTGAGTGCGGTATCATAGCCAAGGGTGTGTTGAGTTCCGAAGATATCGTTATCAATTGTCCCCGGAATACCTATCACAGGAAAATTGAATTCACTCTGAAAAATCATTGCACCGGTGAAAGATCCGTCACCACCAATAACGACTAAGGCATCGATAGCAAATTTCTTAATGTTTTCGTAGGCTTTCTGGCGCCCTTCTGGAGTTCGAAATTCTAAGGATCGAGCAGACTTTAAAATTGTCCCTCCTTTGTTTATAATGTTATTTACACTTCGTGCGTTGGCTTGCTTAATTTTTCCATCAATGAGTCCTTGGTATCCCTGATACACAACATAACACTCCAGTTGATAAAAAACACTTGTTCGTACAACTGCACGAACGGCTGCATTCATCCCTGGGGCATCTCCTCCTGAAGTTAAAACTGCAATTCTTTTTATCTCTTTACTCATAAGCGCTACAAAATTAATGAATAAAATTATTGAACAATACAGAATCTTTTAAAATTAGCGAAAAACAAAAACAACAACGTTTTCAGTTAATTTTGTTACGAAATTCTATTCCTTTACCATCGTACTGACTACTAGCTCCATTAGGCTGGTTTTGAGCTTTGTTCTTTACTTTCTGAATCAATTCCTTAAACGTATTAAAATCTACTTGGTAGGACATTCCCATTCCTTGGGTATATCCAAATTCATCTCCTAGGTAACGAAATTCATTTTCACGATTAAACACCTTGGCTTTAAGCGTTCCACTTTCGTTAAGAATAAAATCAATTTGAACATCACCCACTATGACCGTTTCCTGAAGTCCGTCAATGGGAACTCCAATTTTACCGTTAATTAAGATTTTGTCACTTATTTGTGTTGTAAGCGTTAATCCAATACGGTCTTCTGTCCTCAAATCAAAGGAGGGGGTTTCCTCTCCTTGAAGATAATTCAATCCAATATTGAGTTTTCCTTCATTCGAACCAATTAGAGTACTAAACACATCAGACGCTTTCTCATACAAGTTGTTGGTAATTCCCTGTAAAGAGACCGAGACATCACTAATGAAAATTCCTTGCGACAAAAGAGAAATTGCTTGTAATTGCCGTCGTTGTTGATCGGCTAAACGGTAATTTATTTCTGACACCACTATCCCTGTTGTATTGGGAAAAGAGATGTCAAAAACTGGATCGTCTGGTTTGATGAGATTGCCTACTAACTGAATAGATACATCGGTAGGAATCTTTCGGTTAAAGTTTGGATTATCAACCAATAAAGCCGGGTTTGCTCCACCTGGCACTTCATAAACAGCTTCTATGTTTAATTGTGCGTCAAGGGGGTCTCCCTCCCAAACAATTGTTCCGCCCTGCTGTACAGAAAACTTTTTATCGATTAGTCCAAGGTTCTTGAAGTTGTAAACTCCCTCATAGGTGATGAAATCTCCCCAAATATTAAACTTACCATCGATGTTTGTTTCGACTAATACGTTTCCGGAACCTCGACCAGAAAGTGTACTACCTGAAGACTGGTCAACAACAATCTCTACTTCTGCGTTCCTGTTAATGTCCAAGTCAAAAATCATCTCAAAACCTCTAAAGGCTTCATCAAATGATGAGATTTCTGTTGTGATCTGTTCATTTTCTTTTTCCCCCTTCGATAAAAAATCAATGAATGAAGTGTCTGTCAAACCTTTGTTCTCCTTCCAAGGAATAACCAAGGTCGTTCCTTCGGATGTGCTGCCAATGACTTCTAGTGTTAACGATTTTGTAGGGCCTGTGAAATTTGCTTTCCCGGCCAAATACCCCTGTCCATAAAACAACGCATTAGGGTCTTCTGGACGATCATAAACCAATAAACGATCAGTTAACAATTCAACATCCATTTCCCACGCATTAAAATTGATGTGACTCAACTGTCCGTTAAGTCGCGCAGTGGTTTCGCTAGCCATTTCTTTCAGGAGAGCATTCTTAAAATCAATGTTCCTATCCCTAAAGAAAATCTCTGTCCCTTGTTCAAGAGCATAACGTGTATTGATGCTAGGTATTGACATACCACTATCATTTAAGATTGCTTTCCCTGCCAATTTCAAATCAGTTGTTGCCCCCCACAAATTCAATTCTCCAGTAAGATTTCCTGTTGAGTTCGTAACATTATCTTTTCCCAATGAGGAAAGGAAAGAGACATCAAGCCCATTTAATGTAAAATCTAAATTGAGGTTTGGTTTATCATCAGGCACAAAAATAGTTCCTGTTCCAACCAACATGGACAATTGTTCTTTAACCAATGAAGTCGTTAATTGATAAGAATTAAATTGAGGATTTCCTTTAATCGTCAAATCAAAATCTCCCATTGCAACACTATTGATCGACAGTGCATTGACCGACAGATCTACTGAAGCAGTTTTAAGATCTTGCGATTGAATTATATTGAGTTGAGTGGATAACCTTCCACCAAAATTAAACTTTTCACCCTCTGGTAGTGCTTTAGATAGATCAAGGTTATTTGTTGTAAGCTGCGCAGAATAATTATTTTTAGAACGATACTTGACAGAAGCGTTTACCGATTGATTTTTTGCGTTAAAACCAATTTTAGATAAGTTAAATTCATTCGTTCCACTGTCATAGGATAAGCTGCTGTTGTTCTCAAGATCTATCGCCCATTTTTCTCCACCCAATATCAGATCTGATTTATTTATCTTAAAAAGCGATTGATCATTAAGTTGACTATAGGTAAATTCTAGCCCCAGCGAATCTTTACTCACTGAACTAAATTTTGCACTAAGGCTTCCAGAAAAAACGCCATCGTTGTTCTTTGTGTCTAAATTAATTTTTGAAATACGCACATTTTTACCATATATTTTTCCAGCAGAAAATCGGGAAAGAAAATCCGAATCCTCTCCTAAAGTACTTAAGGATATCGATTCAAAGTTGTACCCTTTAAACTTAATAAAGGGAAGATCAAATTGAAAAAATGATTGACCAGTCATAGAACTAATGGTTCCGTTTAAACGAATGTCCTGTGGTGTAAGCACATCTGGATACAATGCCTTCAGCAATTTATCTTTTAAGGCTAAGTCAAAAACAAAAAACTCTGGAACCCTTACTTTTCGTTTATTTGGAATTAGTAAAGCTTCTTGAACTGCTGATTGCAAAAGGAGTGGAATATTTGCGTAGGAAAACTCCCCTTTCAACCAAAAATCCATCACTTCAGAACCACTTAGGACAATCTGATTATTGGTCTTATTGTTCATAAATTCAAACGTGAAATCATTAAATGATTCTTTGGCTTGACTATTTGTGATGATGAGATTGGAAACACCCAAATTTCGCAATCGATCTCCCTCCCCTACAACTGATATATTGCTGGCTATTTTAACATCCGATTGAAGACTTGCCCAACCAAAAGAAGATAGGTTGAGTTGTTCGAGTTGTGTTAAAATGGTGAAATTTTTGGAAGACTTCCCGCCCTGATTAAAAGAGAAATTGAGCTTTACTTTCTCATCGTTCAACGCACCATTTAAACGAAAACCAAGTGTATTCTTTTGTCCAGAAAGGACTGTGTTTTTCAAATGGATCTTATTCCATTCAAAATCAGAAAGGTTTAGTTGAAAGCTCAGTTCTTGTATGGATTTGTCGTTCAATTTACCCTCAGCGCTTCCATTTCCACTTGCTGCTAATAAAAGATCCTTTTGAATAAAGTCTGTGGCATTGATAGCTGAAAAATCAAAGCTCTGTTTAAATAGCCAATTTTCTTCTGTTTTCTCAACTGCAACTTTTGCATGCAGCGTTCCTTTATTCACACTTAGCGCTAGGTCTGCAAGCAATTCTTTTCCATGCAAATAATCAACAGTGCTTTTGATTTTTATTATCTCCCAAGGCATCTGTAATAACGCATGATCTGAAGCAAAAGACGAAGACAGTAATGACCTAAAATCATTTTTCGTTACAGCAGAAGAGATGTCTTTTGATTGTACACGGAGAATCCCTTCTGAATT
>Ga0209654_1000636_pt1 | contig 32747 bp, 25 predicted proteins | sample SaaInl1SG_22_DNA_FD_184646 | JGI IMG/M metagenome (GOLD analysis project Ga0209654, IMG submission 184646) | Marine microbial communities from expanding oxygen minimum zones in the Saanich Inlet - ESP_161SG_22_DNA (SPAdes) (version 2) | ecosystem: Environmental > Aquatic > Marine > Intertidal... | reverse complement strand
AAAGTGTAAAATAATCATCAGGTACTTGTAATCGTTTTGCTAAGCCTAAGTTTATCCCTTTGATACTAAAATATTGATTCTTGTTGGCAAGCCCTGTTCTAAAATCGTAGCGGTATTGCGTGGTTTGGGAAATAGAGGTAGAAAATCGTACGGGTTGTTCGCCACCAAGCCATGGTTCTGCAAACGAAAAACTATATGTTTCAAAAAACCGACTTGCTTGTAAGCGAAGTGCTAATTGCTGTCCATCACCCATTGGAACAGGTTTATACTCCTTTTTGTTCCAAATATTGCGCATGGAGAAGTTGTTGAATGATAACCCTAATGTGCCAATAAATCCACCGCCGCCATAGCCACCTTGAAGTTCAATTTGACTTGCGCCACGTTCTACTAATCCGTATTCGATATCTACTGTACCCGCATTGGGATCTACATCCTTAAAATCGGGGGATATTTGCTCAGCATCAAAAAAGCCCAACTGACCCAATTCACGCACCGATCGCACCACCTTATCTTTGCTGTAAAGTTCTCCTGGACGTGTTCTAATTTCTCTGTAAATCACGTGGTCATTAGTACGATCGTTTCCTCGTACTGTAATGCGGTTAAAATAAGCAGGTTTTCCCTCGGTAATACGAATTTCAAAATCAATTGTATCGTTTGCGGCGCTTACTTCAACAGGGTTAATGCTTGAAAACAGGTACCCGTTGTTTTGGTATAGGTTTGTAAGGTCCTCACCATCAGGTTTGGTTTGGTCTGCAATACGTTTTCGAAGTAAAACTCCATTGTAGGTATCGCCAGATTTAAGCCCTAAAACTCGTGAAAGTTGTGCATCTGAATAAACGGAATTCCCAATAAAATCAATTTCGCCAAAATGATATTTATTTCCCTCTTGTAAAGCAATGTCAATATCTATTTTATCGCCATCTATCACAACAGTGTCCGAAACAATTCTAGCATCACGGTATCCTTTTTCCTTGTAGAAATCAAGTACAGATTTTAAATCCTCTTCAAAATCACTTTCAATATATTTTGATCGTTTCCAGAAACGCCCAGGGAATTCAACACGCGTATTTTTAAGCTTTTTTTGCAGTTTTTTTCTGCTAAAAATGGTATTTCCTTCAAAAGCTAACGACCGTATTTTTACACGATCCCCACGGTCTAGAGAAATCAACATTTTTTGATTGTTTACGCCAGTTGTGTCTGGCTTTGTATCAATGGTGACTTTGGCATTTAAAAACCCATCTTTTCTGTATTTATTTTCAATGTAGTTTTTGGTTGTAGCCAAGAAGTTTTTACTGATTTTTTTTCCTTTTTTGATATCGGTATCCTTGACAATGCTTTCAAGTTTCCCTTTTTTAATTCCTTTGATTGTATAGTCGGAGAGCGTTGGCAGTTCTTGTATATAAAGTTCCAAATCGGCAACATCACCATCAATTTTGGTAATAAAAAACTCAATGTTGCTAAAGAGTTCAAGCTTCCAAAGTTTGTTAATTGTGGCGCTGATTTCCTCTCCGGGAATTTGAATGCGTTGCCCCTTTTTTAAACCTGTGTAGGCGACAACTGTTTGTGGGCTAAAACTTTTTACTCCAGTTGCAGTAATTTCACCTAGTTCATAAATCTTTCCTTTATCAAAGGTGCTGTCTTGTGCATACGAAAATGCAAAACCTAAGAGTGTAATGCATAAGAAAATGGTATGGAGGACATTGCTATGTAAGCTGTTCACTTGTTTTTCCAAATCTGCGTTCTCTTTTTTGATAACTTAAAATTGCCTGATGGAGTGATTGTTCGTCAAATTCTGGCCACAATTCGTTTGTAAAATAAAGTTCTGCGTAGGCAATTTGCCATAACAGAAAGTTACTAATACGTACTTCTCCGCTGGTGCGAATAAGCAAATCTACATCAGGTAAATGTTGCGTGTAAAGATGCTCATTAATTATGGTTTCGTCAATACTTTCGACAGGAATTATGTTATTTTTAACTTTTTGACTTATTTGCTTCACCGCTTGTTTGATTTCTTCTCTAGCTCCATAGCTGATTGCCAGGGTCAAATGCGTTCCTGAATTGTGAGTCGTTTTTTGAATCACTTCCTGCAATTCATGCTGCACACTTTTAGGGAGTTTGTTTAACGAACCAATGGCGCTGAGCTTTATGTCGTTAGCAACCATGCGATCCAATTCTCGGCGTAAGCTTTTTACTAATAACCCCATTAAGGTATTTACTTCTGTTTTTGGGCGACTCCAATTTTCGGTAGAAAAGGCATAAAGTGTAAGGTGTTTTATGCCGAGTTTTGCCGCTGCCTCTACCGTTTTACGAACAGCCTCTGCACCTGCTTCATGCCCGAGAACACGCATTTTACCATGCTGCTTCGCCCAGCGCCCATTACCATCCATGATAATGGCAATGTGTTGTGGTAGCATTTCCGGATTAATTTTTTCGAAACTCATCATTATTTTAATCTCTGCAACATGGCATTCTTCCAAAGGCGTAAGTTATAGAAATCCCCGTAAATACCAACCAATCACTGCTTAAACTCGTAGAAAATTGTTGCGCAAGAGGTTGTTTATCTCTATTTGGGAAACTTCCATCGAGGTTATCGGAAAATGTAAACTGTGGTTGCACTTCTGCTGCAATTACCCAATATTGACCTAAATTAAACTTTACCCCTACACCAAAAGGAACACTCATGGTCATTTTTTTTCCATGTGCAATAGCACTAAATTCTCTCTTAGGAAAGTACAATTCGTCTGCTACAAGACGTTGAATACCGATGTGTAAATAAGGTGTCCAAGAAGTGCCAAATTCTCCAATTGGTAATGACACATAATTTACCTCTGCTCCAATACCCCACGCACTGTATGTGTTTGAAAAAGAAAGCTTTCTTGCACGCCGATCTAAGTCTGTTGCATTACGGTCATCTGCACTAAATATGCCCGTGCTAAACTGCGCTCTTAGTGCAATGCGTTGTGTGAGATTCCGTTTGTAAATAATGCCATAGCCCAAATGTTTCGGCTTGAAATATTGTGTATCACCAATCTCACCTATATAATTAACACCGCCCATAACGATGCCAATTTCATGGCGTTGCGCATAAGTTGTAGTTCCAGTAAAGCCCAACAGGAAACACCAAAATAATATACGATTCATACGGAATATGTGTATGCTAAAAACAGAAAATCGTCAAGTTTATTGTTAATTGCGTTTGTCTTGCCCCCATAAAAGTTTGTTTCGTAAGGTGTCAAAAAAACTATGGTTATTTGGTCTTATAAAAACAATAGGAGCATTGGATTTTTTAATAAAAATACGGGTATTCATTGGGATTGAGAATAACCTAGTATCCAGTGTAATTAAGTGCGAGTCACCCCTTCCCTCTACATGGATTTCGATTTCTACATCATCTCCAACAACCAAAGGTCTAGCATTGAGATTATGTGGTGCGATTGGCGTCAGTACTAGACTTTTACTTTCAGGTGCAATGATAGGTCCGCCACTGCTTAATGAATATCCAGTAGAGCCTGTGGGTGTTGCTGTTACCAAGCCGTCTGCCCAATATACATTCAGATATGCACCATTGACTTTGGTGTGAATGGTAATCATCGAAGTGGTATTTTCTCGCGCTACTGATACTTCGTTTAATGCCAACGGAAATGCTTCTAAGTCGGGGTGTGGTGGGTTGGATTTAATTTCCAGTAAGCTACGCTCCTCAGTGCTGTAGTTTTTGACAAGAATTTCCGAGAGACATATATCTATCTCGTTGGGTTGTACAGTGGCCAAAAATCCCAAACGCCCCGTATTAATCCCGATTAGGGGAATTCTTGATTCGCGCACATAGTTTAACGATCGGAGTACCGTTCCATCACCTCCTACAGCAAAAAACACATTTGTTTTTGAATCAATATCAAGGTGGGACTCAAAAGCTGAAGCTGCTACTTCAGGAAAGTGTGCAGACAACGCTTTTTCAATCTGAATATCTACCTTTTTTTCTGAGAAAAAAGTGATAATTCTAGACACAATGCGGAGCGTTGCATCGTCGTGAACCAAACTGTATAACGCAATTTTCATAGGACAAAGTTAGACCAAAAAGAATAAAGCTGCATAAAGTTGTATTTTTGAGCACCAAACGTCTTTATATTGCTATGACAAAATTAAGTGTAAACATCAATAAAATTGCCACATTGCGCAATGCCCGTGGAGCAAATATGCCAAATGTATTGGATGTCGCTCGTGACATACAAATCTTTGGAGCCCAAGGAATTACAGTCCATCCAAGACCAGATGAACGTCACATTACCTATAAAGATGTTCGTGAATTACCTGAAGTCATTACAACTGAATTTAACGTAGAGGGCAATCCAAACCCAAAATTTGTGGATTTGGTGTGTAAGGTTAAGCCAGCACAGGTTACTTTGGTTCCAGATGCACCCGATGCCATTACGTCCAATGCAGGTTGGGATACGATTACAAATCGATCGTTTTTACAAGAAGTGATACAGGAATTTAAGCAACATGGTATTCGCACCTCTATTTTTTTAGATCCGGATCAATCGCAAGTCGAATCAGCTGTTGCCACAGGTACAGATCGCATTGAACTCTACACGGAGTCCTATGCTGATAAATTCCCTAAAAATCCAGATAAAGCAATCGCACCTTTTGTAGCTGCTGCTAAAAAAGCTCAAGAAGTTGGTTTAGGACTCAATGCTGGACACGATTTGAGTTTGGAGAACATCCAGTTTTTTGCTCAGCATATTCCGGGTTTGTTGGAAGTTTCCATTGGTCATGCTTTGGTATGTGAGTCGCTATACTACGGACTAGAAAATGTAATTAACCAATACATAGCAAAACTATCGAGCCACTAGTTCACAGTACAATTATAGGGCAAGGAACGCCACTACTCATTTTACATGGATTTTTAGGAATGTCCGACAACTGGCGTACGCACGCCAAATATTGGTCTTCCCACTTTGAAGTCCATGCCATAGACCAACGAAATCACGGCAAAAGTTTTCACAGCGAATCATTTGATTACGAAATTTTGGCGCAAGATATTGTCGCTTATATGGATTCACATAAACTGGATAAAGCCATTGTTTTGGGACACTCCATGGGCGGAAAAACAGCTATGACATTGGCATTGCAACACCCCGAGCGTGTATATAAACTTATCGTCGCGGATATTGCACCTAAAGCATATGAAGTGCGTGAAAAGTTTTCCAATATTATAGATGGGCTTTTAGATTTAGATGCGCATACAATGACTTCCAGAATGCTTGCCGATGATGCGCTTGCCGCTTTTGTTCCTGAAGTTGGTGTACGTCAGTTTTTACTCAAAAATTTAGCGTGGACAGAGAACCGGACCTTAAAATTACGTTGTAATATTCAGGTGTTACAACACAAATTAGCCGAAATAGGTACAGCTCTTAAAGGAGTTGCTTTTGCAGGTGAAACGCTGTTTTTGGGAGGTGCAATGTCAGATTATATCTTAGAACAGGATGTTTCCAACATCCAATCGTATTTCCCTAATGCAACCTTGAATTGGATACCTGACGCTGGGCACTGGCTCCATGCCGAAAATCCAAAAGCTTTCACGCTTGCACTGCATGATTTTTTATTCTAAAACCCTTGAAATCTTTGCTTTGTCCTTGCTTTAAAATAGCTTATTTTTGCCAGCTATTAAAATAAAATGATGAACGTAACGCGAAAAGATGTAGATGCGCTAAATGCCGTCTTAACTGTCGAAGTAAAACAAGAAGAAGTTGCACCTCAGGTAGAAAAAGTACTAAACGATTACCGTAAGCGTGCTAATATTCCAGGATTTAGAAAGGGAAATATTCCCATGAGTGTTGTAAAAAAGCAATACGGACAGGCGGTTTTGGTAGATGAAGTAAACAAAACATTGCAATCATCATTAAACGATTATCTAAATAAAGAAAAACTAGATATTTTAGGGAATCCATTACCTGTTCCTGTGGATGAATTGGACTGGACTGCACCGAGTTTTTCATTTGATTTTGAGTTGGGACTTACGCCAAAAGTGGAGGTAAAACTACCCAACAGAAAAGCCATTACACGTTACGAAATCCAAGCCGACGATGCCTTTGTAAATGAGCAATTGGAACGCTTGCAAAAGCAATACGGTACAATCACACCAACCGAAGAGGTATCGAAAGAAACGGAGTTTACAGTTGGCGTTGTGTTTGATGGAGTTGAAGAAAATAAAAGCGCCACATTTGCTGCCGACGAACTTAAAAGTAAAAAAGCCATAACAGCATTCAAAAATGCGACTATTGGTGATGTGCTTTCGCTAAGCACAAAAGGATTATTTAAAGAAGATCACGTATTGCAGCGCGTTATGGGCAAATTACCTGAAAAAGCACTTGAGCTTTCTTTAACGTTGCAAGAACGAAACAACCGTGGATTGGCTGAACTTGACCAAGAATTTTTTGATAAAGTATTTGGGAAAGATGCTGTAAAAACAGCGACTGAATGTAAAGCCAAACTTAAAGAAGATGCTTCTGGACACTTTGAAACGCAAGCAAATCAGAAGTTTGTAAACGACATGACAGAGAGTCTGATTGACAATACCAAGTTTTCATTGCCAGATACGTTTCTAAAAAAATGGATGCAAACGGCAGGTGAAAATCCCATTTCTGCAGAAGAGGCGGAGGCAGAGTATGCAAAGTCTGAGCGTGGATTGCGTTACCAACTTATTGAGTCTAATTTGATTCAAGAAAACAACCTTCAAATTACAAGAGAAGAAATAGAAACCTTTGCTAAGGATTTACTCCAAAAGCAAATGGTGCAATTTGGTCGCACAGACGTTAAGGAAGAAGAACTCAATGATATTGCCGCTCGTATTTTAGGGAATCAAGAAGAAGTAAAACGCATTTCAGACCAGCTTATGAGTGAAAAAATGCGACAGTTGTTCTTGGAAAAAGGAAATATTAAAGTTAAAAAAGTAAACTACGATATCTTTATCAAAGAAGCGTACAAAAAATAATCGCTATATTAACATACAATTTTAAGCTATGGATTTCGGAAAAGAATTTAAAGAATACGCAACCAAACACCACGGTATAAACTCGCTTTATTACAATGAACTTGTAAGCAGTTTGACCCCTTATATCATTGAAGAGCGTCAACTCAATGTGGCACAAATGGATGTGTTTTCTAGGTTGATGATGGATCGCATCATCTTTTTGGGAACTGCCATTAACGATAGCGTTGCGAATATTATTCAGGCGCAATTGCTGTTTTTGGAAAGCACAGACAAAAACAAGGACATTCAAATTTATATCAATTCGCCGGGTGGAAGCGTCTATGCTGGATTGGGTATTTACGATACCATGCAGTTTATTAATCCCAACGTAGCTACTATTTGTACCGGAATTGCGGCGTCAATGGGTGCTGTGTTGCTTTGCGCGGGTCAGGAAGGAAAACGCTCTGGGCTGCCACATTCACGTGTGATGATTCATCAACCTCTTGGAGGAGCACAAGGACAAGCATCGGATATTGAAATTACCGCACGTGAAATTCTAAAACTCAAAAAAGAATTGTACGAAATCATTGCAAAACACAGTAATCAACCCTACGACAAGGTATATGAAGATTCAGATCGTGATTATTGGATGAAAGCGCTAGAAGCCAAAGAATACGGCATGATAGACGAGGTATTGACCCGAAGTTAAGATGGAAGAAGCATTAAGTTGTTCGTTTTGTGGGCGTAAAAAATCCGAAACCCAATTATTGGTAGCTGGACTCGATGCGCATATTTGCGAGCGTTGCGTTGACCAAGCCGTTGGGATTATCCAAGAGGAGAAAACGCACACTGATACGGCAACAACATCTTCTGATATTCTACTCAAAAAACCAAAACAGATTAAGGCGTTTTTGGACGAATATGTTATTGGACAAGAACGCGCCAAAAAAGTGCTTTCGGTTGCAGTGTATAACCACTACAAACGACTTACCCAAACCGACGACGATAACGAGGTTGAAATCCAAAAAAGCAATATTGTTATTGCTGGTCAAACGGGTACAGGAAAAACCCTTTTGGCAAAAACCATTGCCAAAATGCTGCAAGTGCCACTTGCCATCGTAGATGCCACCGTACTTACGGAAGCAGGTTATGTGGGCGAAGATGTAGAAAGTATTTTGACACGCTTATTACAAGCCGCCGACTACGACCAGCAAAAAGCCGAAAAGGGTATTGTGTTTATTGATGAGATTGACAAAATTGCCCGTAAAAGCGATAACCCTTCCATTACCAGAGATGTTTCAGGTGAGGGTGTACAACAGGCATTGCTGAAACTTCTTGAGGGAACCGTAGTAAACGTCCCACCAAAAGGAGGGCGCAAACACCCCGATCAGAAGTTTGTGGAAATTAACACGGAACATATTTTATTTATTGCTGGCGGTGCTTTTGACGGCATTGAACGTCATATTGCCAAACGTATGAATATGCAAGCAGTAGGCTATAGCACTTCGGCAAAGCGTGAGAGCGTTTCCGAAGAAGAATTGTTGGCACATATTACGCCATCTGATTTAAAAGATTTTGGATTGATTCCGGAAATTATTGGGCGTTTGCCTGTATTGACGCACATGAATCAATTGAGCAAAAAAGCATTGCGTGCTATTTTGGTTGAGCCTAAAAATGCGTTGATAAAGCAATACGAACATTTATTTGCATTGGATGATATAAAACTATCCTTTGCACCTGCTGCATTGGATTATATTGTGGAGCAAGCCATGCACTATGCGTTGGGTGCGCGCGGACTACGCTCCTTGTGCGAAGCCATACTTACCGATGCCATGTTTGAATTGCCAGGCACCAATACCACCTCACTAAAAGTGACCAAACGCTATGCCGAAAACAAACTTAGCGGTGTAGAACTAAACCAGCTTAAAGCAGCTTCTTAAAAATAATAACGCCAGCCCAATACACGTGGCTCGGAAGGCCACGGCTGTTGCTGACGTTATTTGCTTGATTTATTTAATAAAACATAGTCAATTAGTCATCATCGTAAGCAATAAAATCCCCATTTAAAGAAAACAGAATTTCAATATCATTGTTAAGCTCAACTTCGATAGTTTGATTTTCAATTTCGACTTCAACAATGCTATTGTTAGGATGATTAGTGTTTATGTATGTTTTTATTTTGTTTTTAACTGTTTCTGATAGGTTAGCTTGGTCAATGGAGTTGTACTCTCCATCATCATGGTTATTATCATCATTGCTATTGTCATCATCGTAAGCAATAAAATCCCCATTTAAAGAAAACAGAATTTCAATATCATTGTTAAGCTCAATTTCGATAGTTTGATTTTCTATATCGACTTCAACAATGCTATTGTTAGGATGATTAGTATTTATGTATGCTTTTATTTTGTTTTTAACTGTTTCTGATAGGGGAGCTTGGTCAATGGAGTTGTACTCTTCATCATCATGGTTATTATCATCATTGCTATCATCACTGTCATAAGCAGTAAAATCACCACTTAAAGAAAACAGAATTTTAATGTTACTTTTAAGGTTTACATTAACAATTTGAGGTTCAATAACGACACCAACAACGCTGTTGTTAGGGTGGTATGTGTTTACATATGTATTTATTTTGTTTTTAACTTGCTCTGATAAGGGAGATTGATCAATGGAGTTGTAATCATTTTCAACATCCTCGTTAGGAGAACATGCATATAAAACAAATAATAGGGAGAAGAAAATTAATTTGGGCATAATTTTAGATTTAAATAATTACTTCAAATATATATATATTTTTGGAGAAAGTATTAAACAAAACCCAAATTGCCAAATTTGGCCTGTCAGCATTAAGATTTCTCGCTTATAATACCTGCTTAAACCTCGCCTAACAACTCCTCCAAATACTCTCGGTTATTGGAAAGGCGTGGTACTTTATGCTGTCCACCAATTTTACCTTTTTGCTTCAGCCATTTGTAAAAGGTTTTGGGAGCTGCCACATGTAGTTTTAGCGGCATCAGTGTCATGTTTTTATAGCGTTTGGCCTCGTAGTCGGAGTTAATGCTTTGCAAGGCTTCGTCTAAGTCTGTAGCAAAGGCTTTGGGGTTTTGCGGAGGGTTTTTAAACTCTACAAGCCATTCGTGTCCGCCTTTTTCGTTGCCTTCCATAAAAATGGGCGCAGCGGTATAGTCCACCACTTCTAGCTTGTGTTTTTGGCAAACTGTTTCTAGTGCCTTGTCGGCATTTTCAATGACCAATTCCTCCCCAAACACATTAATGAAATGCTTGGTTCTACCTGTAATTTTAAAGCGATAAGGTAAAACAGAAGTAAAGCGTATCGTATCACCAATGTGGTAGCGCCACAATCCGGCGTTGGTGGAAATAATCACGGCGTATTGCACGCCTACTTCAACTTCAGACAGGGGTATTACACGTTCGTTTTTTGTACCGTAGGTTTTCATGGGGATAAACTCATAAAAAATCCCGTAGTCCAGCATGAGTAAAAGTTCGTCCGAATGTAGTTGATCTTGCACGCCAAAAAAGCCTTCAGAAGCATTGTAGAGTTCCACATAATGAATGCTATCGCTAGGCAATAAGGATTTGTACTGTTCTTTGTAGGGCAAAAAGTTTACGCCGCCGTGAAAATAGACTTCCATATTGGGCCAGACGTCCAAGATGGTTTCCCGACCGGTTTCTGCCAAGACCTTTTGCAGCAACACCAACATCCACGAAGGAACACCCGCCATACTGCGAATATCTTCTTTGAGCGTTTCTTTTACAATCGCCTCCATTTTGGATTCCCATTCTGCCATCAACGACACTTTTTGACTAGGCGCACTTACCAGCTCAGCCCACAGCGGTAGGTTGTCAATCATAATCGCCGATAAGTCGCCAAAATAAGTGTTGTTTTCTTCGTATAGCGCCTTACTACCACCCAAGCGTAGCGCCTTTCCTTGAAACAATGTTGAGCTTTCGTTATTGGCAAAATACAGGCTTAGCATGTCTTTACCGCCCTTAAAATGGCAGTCTTCTAAAGATTCGTTTGAAATGGGAATGAACTTACTTTTCGCATTGGTTGTGCCACTCGATTTGGCATACCAACGAATAGGTGTAGGCCAAAAAATATTTTGCTCGCCCTTGCGGGAGCGTTCAATAAGGGGTGCAATGTCTTCGTAGGTGCGTACCGGCACTCGATTGGCAAAATCTTCATAGTGTTGCATTTCGGCAAAGCCGTATTGCTTACCCACTTCCGTGTTTTTGGCCGTTTGGAGTAATTTGGTGAGTTCTTCGCGCTGTACTTCGTTGGGGTATTTGATAAATAACTCAATATCATGCACCCGCTTTTTAAGCAGCCAAGAAGCAACCGTATGCAGTAGTGGTATTGCCATTTTGGGTATATTGCTGAACGAAAATACGAATTATGTTTCAAGGGGTACTGACCAAAATGAAAACCGAGTGGCAATCGCCTGTAAACTACTACCTTCTTTTCCAAGATTCTTTTATCCATGTGAATAGTTTATTGCAAAAACAGGTACAGATTTCACTAAAGGGATATGAGTGTTTAAGCTGTCATGCACCCAAAGAAATTTTCCGCCAAGGATTTTGTAAATCATGCTTTTTTGAAACACCAAGCGCAGGGGAGTGGATCATGAAACCTGAGCTAAGTAAAGCGCATCTGGGTATTGAAGACCGCGATTTGGCTTTTGAGCAAAAGGTACAGTTGCAGCCACACATCGTTTATTTTGCTGTTTCGAGCGGGCTTAAAGTTGGCGTAACTCGAAAAACGCAAGTGCCTACGCGTTGGATTGACCAAGGCGCTCACCAAGCTTTGCCCATCGTGGAGGTGCCAAATCGTTATTTGGCGGGGATTACCGAAGTAGCCCTTAAAGCCTATTTCAATGACAAAACCAATTGGCGTGTGATGCTCCAAAACGAGGGCGAACAGTTGGATTTGGTAGCTGAACGCGCGGCTTGCTTGTCTAAACTTCCTGCCGAAGTACAGCCTTATATTGCTTCCGATGACTCTATTGAAGTAGCCTATCCTGTGCAGCGTTTTCCCGAAAAGGTAAAAAGTTTAACGCTTTCCAAATCACCAGAATACACAGGGGTACTAAAAGGAATCAAAGGACAGTATTGGATTTTTGAAGATGATACCGTTTGGAATGTTCGTGGGCATGAAGGACACGTGGTGTCTATCGCAGTAGATTAACCGTCAAACGTTTTTTTGGAGTGCTCGACTAAGCCATTGATTTCTGCCAATTCTTTTTTGGTCAGGTGGCGCCATGTGCCAACAGCGACATCTAACGAAACGTTCATAATCCGTATGCGTTTTAGTGTTATTACGTTATAGCCCAAATATTCGCACATACGCCTAATTTGTCGGTTTAACCCTTGGGTAAGAATGATTTTAAAGGTCTTTTTGTGGGTTTGTATCACCTGGCAAGGGCGTGTAACGGTGTCCAAAATGGGAACGCCTTTGCTCATTTTTGCTACGAATTCTTTTGTAATGGGCTTGTCCACAGTAACCACATACTCTTTTTCGTGATGGTTTCGGGCACGTAGGATTTTATTGACGATATCGCCGTCGTTGGTTAAAAAAATTAAACCTTCTGAGGGTTTATCTAACCTGCCGATAGGAAAAATACGTGTTGGATAATTGATGAAATCAATGATGTTGTTTTTCTCTAATCGCGTGTCGGTAGTACACACAATCCCCACGGGTTTATTAAAAGCAATATAAACGGGTTTGTCGGCTTTTTTGTTCACTGAAACGCCGTCCACGGCAATGCTGTCTTCTGGGGTAACTTTTAACCCCATGACCACGGGTTTTCCATTGACTGTTATTCTGCCTTCGTCTATGAGTTTATCGGCGGCACGCCGAGAGCAATAGCCCAATTCGCTGAGGTATTTATTGATACGAACTGGTGGTTTTTCAGCCATATTACAATTGGATTTCTTCGCCTACTTTTAATTTGAATTCACGTCGGATAACCCATACAAAAAGATATAAAAATGGGGTATCAAATGCGGCGACTAAAATTTTAAAAATAACGCTCGAAATTACTAATCCCCAAAAAAGTTCCCACGGCAATAACCCAAATGAACAAAGAAGTAAAATGACAGTTGTGGAGTCGATGATTTGTGAGGCAAAGGTGGAGAAGTTATTTCGTAGCCATAGGTGCTTTCCTTTGGTTAAATTTTTCCAAAAATGATATATACGAATATCCACAAACTGCGCCGACAAATAGGCAATCATAGATGCCAACACGGCAAGTGGTGACATGGCAAATACCTTGTGAAAAGTAGCATCATCAACAGGCGATGTTTCCATAGCAGGTACTTCGCCAGCAATGAGCAGAATTCCAATGGAAAAGAAGGATGCAAAAATTCCAGCAATCACAACTTGATTCGCACTCTTTTTACCAAAAATTTCAGAAATGATATCTGTTATTAAAAACGTAATGGGATAGGGTAAAATTCCAACTGATAATTCAAAAAGGCTAAAGCCAAGCACTTCCCAATCAAAAGGGTACCAATAAAAAAACTTTTGAAAAATCAGGTTAGACACTACCAATGATGTAATGAATAAGGCTGCTAAATACAAGTATAATTTACGTGCTGCTGGAGTTGCCTTTATCATTTAATATTGAGTGTAAACGGTAGGCGTGTTTGAATTTGATTTGCGGGGTGTTTTAAAGCTTTAGCATTTTTTAACCAAAGGCCAAGCTCAGGCGGGAGTTGTTGTTTGATACTGCCAAAAGGTCCACGGAACAGCTCTTCTAACATACTTTCTAAATCATCATCAAATTTTGGATAGGTTGTGATTTTATAGTCCTTAATTTCAGCAAGTACAGCTGCACGTTCTAAGGCGGTTTCCATACCACCTAAGTGGTCAACAAGTCCGATTTCTTTTGCTTCTACACCTGACCAAACACGTCCTTGTGCAATTTCGTGAATTTCATCTTTAGTCATGTTTCTACCTTCGGCAACACGGCTTAAGAATGTTTGATATACTTGGTTGATACCTACTTTAATTTCTTGTCGCGTAGCATTGCTTAACGGCTCAAATGGGGAGTAAAGTATGGATCGCTTATTTGTTGCAACTTGCTCGGCATTGATGCCCCATCGATTTGCCAAACGATTTACGTTGGGCAAAACACCCCAAACGCCAATAGAACCTGTAATGGTGGTAGGTTCAGCTACAATTTCATCTGCGTTTGCAGCAATATAATATCCGCCCGAGGCCGCTACATTCCCCATAGAAACCACCACTTTTTTGGTCTTTTTGAGATGCTCAATTTCTTCCCAAATAAGTTCAGAGGCAAGCGCGCTTCCGCCTGGAGAATTTACACGCAACACCACCGCCTTTATGTTTTTTTTCTTTCCAATTTTCTTTAAGGTTTTGATGATTTTTTCTTGCCCGATAATTTCCGAACCCCCTTCACCATAAATAATTTCACCCTGTGCATATACCACCGCAATGCGGTTAGGGCCTTTGCCTTTTTTACCTTTAGAAACGCTCATGTAATCTATGAAATTGACATATTCTACATCATCTTCATCTAGTCGTTCTGAGATTTTTTCTTTGTAGGCACGGCGGGTTACAGTTTCATCTGCTAATGCCGCACTTACAGCACGTTGTGCCGTAAGGCCAGCAACATTGTCAGCAAGTTGATCGAGTTTTTTTGCTGTCATACCACGACTTTCGGAAACATCTGCAAGTATTTCATCCCAAATATGATCTAAAAAAGATTGGATTTGTTCTCTGTTTTCATCGCTCATATTGTCATCCAAGAAAGGCTCGACAGCACTTTTGTACTTTCCATTTCGAATAACTTCCATGCTAACACCCGATTTTTCTTGCGCTGATTTATAATAAAGTACTTCAGCGCTTAGCCCGCGAAAATCAATGGCTCCCTCTGGGTGAACAAAAATAGAATCGGCTATTGAGGCCAGAAAATAATCCGATTGCCCGTAATAATCGCCATAGGCATAAATAAATTTTCCACTTTCTTTAAATTTTAACAACGCATCACGAACGGCAGAAATATTGGCAATTCCCCCTAAGGCGCTCATGTTTTGGATGCTAATTCCCGAAATACGTTCATCCTCCGCTGCCTGTGCAATTGCCGGAAGTATGGAATTAAGTCCATGAGCTTCAGCATCTAGTTCTAAGGCTTCTGAAAATGAAAACGATTGTGGTTCGCGGTCTTGAATAGGTACTTTCATATTCATGACTAGTACTGTATTATCTTCAATTTCCACATCATCGTTTTCTTCTTCCAATACGGCAATTGACCCCGCAATAAAAACAAATAGAAAAACAAAAAATAGCCCAAGCGCTATAAATGTGCCCAAGGCTGAACTAATTAGATTTTTAAAAAACTGCATAACGTTTTGAGTAAGATTCAAATATACAGGTTTCCCAATTCTTTTTCCCATTTTTGCGTTATGGCAATAGCGTATATTTCAATAGGAAGTAATTTGGGAAACCGACTTGCGTATTTGCAACAAGGTATTGATGCCTGTTCGAAACGTATTGGCACTGTCCATGCTATTTCTACTGTTATTGAAACTCCTGCCGTGGGCTTTGATGGAAACCCATTTTTTAATGCCTGTTTCACCATAGCAACAACATTGGATGCCCCAAAACTCATGCAAGAACTTTTGGCTATCGAAACTCATCACGGCCGAACACGAAGCAAAGCTGTGGGCTATCAAAATCGAACTTTGGATTTGGATTTGCTTTTTTATGATGATTTGATCATGAGTGTTGCAGCATTGACCTTGCCTCATCCGTCTATGGAGAAGCGCCGATTTGTATTGCAACCACTTGCTGAAATTGCACCAAATAAAGTACATCCCATTTTTAAAAAAACAACCACATTATTATTGGCTGAATGTAGCGATAACTCAGTGCTTGGCATTACTCCACAAAAGCTTGTTCATCCGTTGTATGCGATTATAAAGCAACACGATTTTGTGTGTATTGAAGGAATTATTGGTAGCGGAAAAACAACGCTTGCCAAAACTTTAGCAGCAAGATTAGGCTATAAAACCCTTCAAGAGCGATTTGCCGATAATCCGTTTTTGCCAAAATTCTACCGAAAGCCAAAACGTTTCGCTTTTCCATTGGAATTATCGTTTTTGGCAGATAGGTTTAAACAGTTAAATGAAGAAGCCGAACAGTTAGATTTGTTTCAATCGGGTGTGGTTTCAGATTACCATATGAGTAAATCTTTGGTTTTTGCACAAAACACGCTCAGCGAAGATGAATATCCGCTTTTTAAGCAATTATTTGAATTGATGTCGCGCAGTGCCAATCAACCAAGTTTGTGTATTTATTTGCGTCAAACACCCGCACGTGCCAAGGCAAATATCAAAAAACGTGGACGTAGTTATGAGCAAAAAATCGAAATAGAATACCTAGAGAAATTAGCTACCGGCTATGACCAACATGTACCTTTTTTGAAAACACAAATGCTTGTAGCAGAAGTAGATGTTTCCGATTTGGATTTTGTATTACACCCTGGTGACCTGGACGAGTTATTGCGTCGGGTTAATGCGCAGCTGGACGCAAATGCATAAAAAAGTGCCACAATACCACGCCGGCAGAAGTGGCTACATTTAATGAATGTTTTGTTCCTAATTGCGGAATTTCTACTGCGGTATCGCACACACCAATAACTTCTTGTGAAACCCCTTGAACTTCATTGCCCAACACCAACACAGCAGTTTGGTTTGGATTGGGCTTGACCTCATCTAAAAAACCAGCTCCTTTGGCTTGCTCCACGGCATAGCAATGCGCACCTGATTGTTGCAATTTAGTTACTGCATTTTCAGCAGAATCTTCATAACGCCAATTCACACTCTCTGTTGCGCCCAACGCTGTTTTGTGAATGTCTTTGTGTGGAGGTGTTGGTGTAATGCCACAAAGCACAATCTCTGAAATTCGAAATGCGTCTGCGGTACGAAAAATGGCACCGACATTATTCCTACTGCGAATATTGTCCAAAACCAAAATGATATTTGTTTTTGGCGCAGCTTTAAAAGCAGCTACATCCAATCGATTCAGTTCCTCCATGGTCCATTTTCGCATGTTGCAAATGTACGGATTGTGTTTGGCTAAAATTGGTAAATTAGCACGAACTAAACCCACGATTTGTCCGCAAAGAAAACAGCCAAAGAAACACCCTTGATGAAGCAATACAATCAAATCAAGGTAAAATACCCTGATGCCATATTGCTATTTCGGGTGGGTGATTTTTACGAGACCTTTGGGCAAGATGCAGTGAAAGCAGCACGTATTTTAGGGATTTTGCTTACCAAGCGTGGGGCTGGAAGCACTAGCGAAACAGAACTGGCAGGGTTTCCACATCACTCGTTACACACTTATTTGCCAAAATTAGTACGCGCCGGTCAACGGGTTGCAATTTGCGACCAATTGGAAGACCCTAAACTTACCAAAAAAATTGTAAAGCGAGGTGTAACCGAATTGGTTACCCCCGGGGTTACTATGACTGATGGTGTTTTAGACGAAAAAAGCAATAATTTTTTAGGCGCATTATGTGTGCAACAAAATGCCTTGGGCTTTGCATATTTAGATATTTCGACTGGAGAGTTTCAATGGGCAGCGGGCAATACGGCTGAAATTGCGGCTCTTTTGCAACAGTTAGAAGTAAAAGAGTTGCTGATTGCTAAGCCTCAACGCAAAGCCATTGCAGCGATTTTAGGCGATAATCTTCCCTATTTTTTGTTAGAAGATTGGGTGTTTCAAACCGAATATGCCTCGGACAAGCTTATGCAGCATTTTGGGGTCAAAACACTTAAAGGATTTGGCTTTGACGGTGCCGATATTGGAATGATTGCTGCTGGAGTAGTATTGCATTATCTTTCAGAAACGGAACACGCCAAATTGGGTCATTTAGTCCAATTAAAGCGTCACAATCCCCAACAACACGTTTGGATGGATCGCTTCACGGTTCGAAATTTAGAACTTATTTCTCCCAATGCTCCAGAGGCGATTACGTTATTGGATGTAATCGATCATACCGCTACAGCCATGGGCGGAAGACTGCTCCGAAGGTGGATTACCGCACCGCAAACCAATGTTGAGCGTATTAATCAACGCTTGGATAGTGTCAGTTATTTCACACAAAACAATACGCTACATGAGCAAGTCATGTCTTGTCTAAAGCAGATGAATGACATTGAGCGTTTGGTAGCTAAAATTGCTACAGGACGCATTAACCCCAAAGAAGTAAATGCGTTAAAGATTGCCCTTGCGCAAACAACCAAACTCACCACATTACTTGCTGATGCCTCTGCTGTTGCCCCACTTTTAGCACGCATAGAAAATAGCACAGAATTGCAAGAACATATCAAAGGATGGTTAGATGCAGAAGCGCCAACACAACTGGGCAAAGGCACAACCATTGCAGCAGGTATTTCAAAAGAGCTTGACGAGCTACGCACACTGGCACAAGGCGGTCGGGATACTTTAGATGCCATGTTGGAGCGCGAAACAGAACGCACGGGGATACCCTCCTTAAAAATTGCCTTTAACAATGTGTTTGGCTATTATATAGAGGTACGAAATCTACACAAAGACAAGGTTCCAGAAGAATGGGTTCGTAAGCAAACCTTAGTTAATGCAGAGCGCTATATTACAGACGAACTGAAATCCTATGAAACCAAAATTTTAGGTGCTGAGGAACGCATTGCAGTTTTGGAACTTCAGTTGTTTAATGAATTGATTCAATATCTCATTCCTCATATTCAATCGTTGCAAACTGCAGCGCGTTGTGTGGCACAATTGGATGTGCTTAGTGGATTTGCTTTGTTGGCAACAAGACAAAATTATTGTCGTCCCGAGTTTGTGTCTAACGCTTCACTTGAGATTGTTCAAGGCAGACACCCCGTAATTGAGCAGCAACTCCCTCATGAAAGCCCATACATTCCAAATGATGTGTATTTGGATAATGACGAGCAACAAATCATCATGATAACAGGGCCGAATATGTCGGGAAAATCTGCCATTTTACGTCAAACAGCGCTTATTGTTTTGTTGGCGCAGATGGGAAGTTATGTGCCTGCAGCAGAAGTGCGGTTGGGGATTGTAGATAAGCTTTTTACACGAGTAGGCGCAAGCGATAATATATCCAAAGGCGAGTCAACCTTTATGGTAGAAATGCACGAAACGGCAGCGATAATGAATAATATTTCGGCGCGTAGCTTGATATTATTGGATGAAATTGGACGTGGCACAAGTACCTATGATGGTATTTCAATTGCGTGGGCATTGGCGGAGTATGTGCATGAGCATCCCACTAAACCCAAAACCTTGTTTGCCACGCATTATCATGAATTGAATGAGATGTCATCACAATTTGACCGTATTAAAAATTACAACGTTTCGGTGCAAGAAACAGCAGACGATGTATTGTTTTTACGAAAGTTGGTTCCAGGAGGAAGTGCGCATAGCTTTGGAATTCATGTAGCAAAAATGGCGGGAATGCCCAAATGGATTTTGGAACGTTCCAAGCAGATGTTACAGCAACTGGAAGCCACACGACACGCTACCGAGACTGGTGAACAACCAATGCAACTGAGCATGTTTCAGTTGGACGATCCGTTGCTTGAGGATGTACGGAAGCAAATTTTGGCGCTTAACATCGATGAGCTCACGCCTGTAGAGGCACTTATGCAGCTCAATGCATTAAAACGAAAACTTGAAAAATAGTTTTCTAAGAAAAGGGAGATTTTCTTACATTTGCCTTCCAATTGCGAAAGTAGCTCAGGGGTAGAGCATCACCTTGCCAAGGTGAGGGTCGCGGGTTCAAATCCCGTCTTTCGCTCTTTATTAGTCCAAGCTGAAGTGGTGGAATTGGTAGACACGTTGGACTTAAAATCCAATGAGCAGTAATGTTCGTGCGGGTTCAAGTCCCGCCTTCAGTACAAAACCCACAACAATCGTTGTGGGTTTTTTGTTTCCAAAACCTTCTTTGCTGTTTTATAAGAGTTTAAGTAATCGTTAGGGATTTGTCCTTCGTTTAGTTTAACTGATTTTTATTACTTTTAGTAAATGAAAATTTCAATCACACTCATTGGGCTTTTTGTAAGTTCATTTTTATTTAGTCAAATTTTAACGGTTAACTCTGGTTCTTCTGTATCCATTGCTTCGGGCAGCTCCATTACCCTTGGCGGATTGGAAATTGCACCTGAAGACACTTATGTAATAAATGGCGACAATGCTGTTTCGAGAACAGCAACAGCTGTTACTGCTGGAGACAACAGTTCTGTATCGCGCGTCTACAACACGACTGCACTACTGACGGATTTCACTGGCACCCTTACTTTTTCCTATTTAGACGGAGAACTCAACAACATAGCAGAAAGTGACCTTGTCCTTGAATTGCAAGCAGATGATGATAGCTGGACGTCTTATGAAGGCACTGTAAATGAAACAGACAATACAATAAGCTACACGTTTGACACCCCTGTTTCATTTAAAGCCGTAACGGCAAGCGCAGCAGGCGCTACACTAACCATTGAAGACATAAACCCTGCTGGCAGTAGCATCTTAGTATATCCCAACCCAACCGCCGATCGTATTTACATCCAAACAGACACAAACTCAAAAGCGGAACTCTTTGACCTTATGGGTAGAGAAGTACGCAGCACAAATCAATCCCAAATAGACATGAGTAATCTGTCACGTGGAAACTATATCCTACAGGTAAAAACACAAAACAAAACACAATCATTTAAGATCATCAAACAATGAAACGAATTTTATTAACCTTTAGTATTAGCTTTCTTATTTTCCCATTCACTGGAGCTGCGCAAGGCGAACAGCGTTATGCAAGCGGAACAGCGACTGACCAAGAGAATAACTCGTTTGAATGGATAAACTACGGCACACAAGACTGGACTATAGAAAACGCCAAGGTGGAGACATACCGTGATGGGACTGAAATTCCACAAGTAACAGACGCTTCAGTATGGGCAAACCTCACGACAGGCGCTTGGTGCTATTACGACAATGACCCAACAAAAGGGAAACTGTATAACTGGTACGCAGTAGCGGGTATTCACGATTCAGACCCTAATACTCCAAATAAAGAATTTGCTCCTGAGGGTTGGCATGTCCCAAGTGATGCTGAATGGTATGTACTAGAAAACTACCTCATAGCCAATGGTTATAATTATGATGGTACTACTACAGGAAATAAAATAGCAAAAGCCATGGCATCCACTATGGGATGGAATAATTCAACATTTGAAGTAGCTGTAGGCAAGAACCAAGGCTTAAACAATAGCAGTGGTTTTAATGCTTTCCCTGAGGGATACAGATATCATCATGGAGACTTTAATGGTTCGCCAGGTAATGATGTAACTTTTTGGACCTCTTCTGAAAAAGATAATGATGAGGCACACCATAGATATATTGATTATAATAATTTTGACTTGGATAGAAATGACCCCCTTAAACCTCATGGCTTTTCGGTGCGTTTTGTTAGAGATGCAAGTTCTGATGGCGCATTTGAAATCAAATTAAACGGAACTGTAAGTGCCGAAAACAACCAAATCAAAAATGTAGCAGACCCCACAGATGCGCAAGATGCTGCTACGAAAAGCTATGTGGATTCAAATATCACCAATACAAATGGTAGTCCGTGGTATGTTAATCAAGCACAAGACAGCATTGCTTTTGAAAAAAAGGTAGTTATTGGAAATGCAGCTAGTGAAAACGTACCTCCATTATCAGTTATTGGTACAGACTCTGGTCCACAATCGCCAACGTTATCATTAATACGTTCTGCAGAGCGCAATAACGTTATTCAGTTTGAAACGTCAGAGTTAGATAATGACTACGCTGGTTCTATTGGTATTATTGAGACTTTTGATTTTAACAATAACAATTTCCCTAATTTCTTCGCTATAGGTATAAATAACGGTCAAGTATGGAAGAATCCGCTTCGGATTTATTACGACAATGCCTCAATAAAACTTGGTATGCACACAAGTAATACATATTATGACGGAAACCTTGGAGGTGCAAACTCCATTTCCTTAGGCTATGATGCCACAGCTGAAGGAGATTTTTCAAGCGCTTTGGGTACGGGTGTAAAGGCGTATTCAAACCTTGAAGTTGCATTGGGAAGCTACAATACGGCTTATACAGCTGCTGGAGGGGCGGACACATTTAACAGTGATGATCGTATTTTGGTTATTGGAAATGGTACTGACGACTTAAATAGATCTGATGCATTGGTGATAAAAAAATCGGGTGAGTTAAGCGTTGAAGGAAATGCAATCAAAAATGTTGCAGACCCCGTTGACGGAAAAGATGCCGTTACCAAGGACTATTTGTTAGAAAAAATAGCACAACTCCAAGACCAAATAGACGCTTTACAAGCTTCATCTGGTTCTGGAACCGTAACGGACCAAGATGGTAATAGATATTCATACCTTACTTATGGAGGTCAAGTCTGGACAGTAAAAAACGCTGAAGTAGTTACCTACAGGGACGGAACACCTATACCACAAGTTACAGACCCTACTGAGTGGTCTAACCTTACTACAGGTGCATGGTGTTATTATGATAATGATTCCTCTAAGGGTAAACTTTATAACTGGTACGCTGTGGCAGGCATCCACGACACAGACCCTAGCACTCCAAATAAAGAACTGGCACCAGAGGGTTGGCATGTACCCACAGATGCCGAGTGGACAATCCTTGAAAACTATCTAATAGCTAATGGATACAACTATGATGGCACCACCACAGGCAACAAAATAGCAAAATCGATGGCATCCACAACAGGATGGAATAGTTCAACAACCACAGGAGCACCAGGCAAGGACCAAAGCTTAAACAATAGCAGTGGCTTTAACGCCTTCCCTCAAGGAAATCGTTTAATTGATGGTGTTTTCATAAATCAAGGGAAATATTCTAATTTTTGGAGTTCTTCTGAAGCTTCTAATAATACTGCTTTGGCTCGCTACCTTTATTTTGACTACATTGATTATCACTTTAATAGCTTTGGTAACATCAATTACGGCTTTTCAGTGCGTTTTGTTAGGGATTAAAATCCTGGCTCTTAATGCTTTAAAGGGCTGCTTTTAGCAGCCCCGTCTTTTACAATCAGTGCATATGGCGCCTGTAAGTTTATTTTTTGAGAATACCGTTATTTATCTCTTTATAAGGTAAATTGTAGTTTTTAGCTAGATGTGAGGGAAGAAAATGTATTGCTAAAAATTACCTTTCTTTTTCCAAACGCAGTATAAGTCCCAATTGAACATTAGGTCTGTAAGAATTTGCAGGGTTTGCAACTACTGATGTATCGGAAATGGCACCAAAAAGTTGTAGTGAACCCACTCTAAGCCCAAGTGCACATCCCATTAAATGAGTTCCATTGCTATTTATGTAAGTAGGCGAAAAAGTAAGCGTGTTAAGAAGTAACATATTGGCTGAAAAGCTCAGAACGGTATCATCTATAAAACTATTATTGGACTTCATAAAGGTAAGCCCCATGTCAAAATTTGAGTTAACGGCATACTGAAGACCCGCAAATAATTTTGAAGGAAGTTTTTTTGTGTATTCCCCTTTCTGATCAGACCATACAAAAGCGTCTTCAACATCAGCTGTAAGTTCATCAAACAAATCACTTGGGCTTACATAATCTTCTAAACTTTCGTCGTAGGAATTGTCAAAGACTAATGGGTCGTAGCGATATTGTGTATCTAAGGATATTTGCTGAACATTCTCACGCCAAGAAATTTGTCCTAAGTCTGTAACACTCACACTCAAAAACATATCATCAAAAATTTGATATACCAATCCAAAATCAAAAGCATACCCTGGATTAGCCATTGAAAAAAGATTTACGTCTAAAGATTGTGTGTCTATATCCTTGATAAATTTATTTTCATCGAACAAAATTGAGATTGGTCCAGAAACTGAAATTGCCGCCTGCGCATGTGCGTCTATATAATTCTCCAATTCAAATCCTTGCAATGACAGTGAAAAATTATCCGTAGTAATGTCAAATAATCCTTGTAAAAGCTTTGCCCTAAGGCCAACCCATAGGCGTTCTGAAAGTTGTCGCCCATGCGAAATGCTTACCTCATTAAAAGCAGACATATCAATTTTTGCTTGTCCTGTTTGAAAAAGATCGCTGTAGAAAGGAGCATTTCCCTTTGTGAAGAGTTCAATATAATTTTGGTCAAAAAGAAAAGTACCTGAAAGGCGCTGACGTATCCGAAAACCAAAGTAATTGGGGTATTCCGAAATATTTTGTTCTATATTTTCTTTGCCTGTACGTATCATCAAATTTAAAATGGACGTGTTAGCAGATACGGAAAAGTGATTCTCTTTATCTAAAGCATTTCTGAATTTCGGTATATCAATAACCAAAGAGTCAGCGAGCGCGCCCGTGCCTTTGTGTATAAGATCGCTGTATAGAAAATTGCTGTTTGTTCCAACTCCTATGGTAAAAAGTCCCAACTGGGCATGGTTTTTTTCGTCTTTGTATAAAGCAGGGTTAAATGATAGTTTTTCAATATTATTTTTGTGATGGTAAAGCGATATATTTTCTTGGCCGCTTACATATTGCATCCCTAGAATACAACCAAACAAAAGAATTGTTTTATATAAATGGGGTCTATTCATCTAAATCAATTTTAACAACTACTGAAACATCAAACGCCACACTTGCATTTGCCGAAATTTTTATGTCTTTGGTTTCTTTTTCTGTAGAATTGGTTGTCACATTCAAAACAATAGCATCGCCTTTTTGCAGGGCTGTTATTTGTTCGTTTTCAAAAATAAGTGTTAGGATATCTTGACTATGACTTGTAACCTCACCATCGTCATTGGTTGGTGCCGGTTTTAACTCAGCATTTGGGAGCGTTGCCAAAACAGTATTCGTTTGAGTGTCTAATACATCCACCTCTAGCAATAAATCAAGAGGTAAATAGGAGCTGTAGTTTACAAATATTTTTGCCTCAATGATTTTTGTTAGATTTTCATCTTCCAAAAGGGGACTAGATAAAAATAGGGTGTCTTGAACCACAAAATTGTCAATATTAAAATGAGCGGGCGTTTCTATTTCTGCATCTAACCATACCTCAGAGTTTTTAGTGATAAAATTTTCGCTTGCTGCAGTTTCTGGAGGATTGGTTGAGAATTGAATGGTTGTTTCAATTTCTTTATCAGGCATAAAGGATAAGAAATCAACAATATTACTATTGGTGTTATCATAGGTAAAACGCGTTGTTAGGGTGTCAAAAACTTCTGTTGGTGCTTGAATTATGAGCGATTTAATAGAAGGCTCAACACTAAAATCTAATGAAGTTAAATCTTTTCTTTTTGCGGTTATCTCTGGGGTGATTTTTGCGGGAATGCCAAATGAATTATGCACAATTAAATCAATTTTAGGCGCAACAATGGATAAGTCACCACTAAAAAGATCCAAGTCTTCGTCTATGGTAATGATTTCCTCGGAAATCTCTTCAAGAACCCCAAAATTTCCAAAAGCAGTATGTAATTGTAAGTTGTCAAAAAAGCCTTTCAAAATAATATCGCGATTTGTTTTGATGACTTGACCTGCTGTCAATGCAATATCCATGTCAAATTCAAGCAATAATTCGCTCCCACCAGAAACAGGATTTGAAAAGTTTAATTCCACATCGATTAAATCCCAATTAAAATTCTGTACGGAAACAGCAGATGAAAAAGAAAATGGTTTTTGGAACGGGCTCCCGTCAACAAAACTACCTGGGATTTTTATATGAATGTCCGTGGCAAAACCTACTTGGTTTTCTACCTCCAAATTTAACCTCGCTCGCTCAAGACTTAGTTGACGGATGCTAATATAGTCTTCAGTGTCAAAAGAAACTTTATTTGAAAAACTGTACGCAAACGTTTGATTTGAGCTTAATGTAGCCTCAGACACAACAGCGTTATTGAGAGAAAGATCAAATGCAACAACATCATTGCTATGGTCAATTAGCGCCAAGGAACTGCCAGTACCCGGCGAGTCAAGCATTACCTTTAAAGCAACGTCTTGGCTAAGCGTTACCCCCTGTAAATCAATAGTATGGATTTGGGTATTACCGCTACTAACCCCAATCGGATCAAGCGTAATAACTGGCTCTCCATCAGAATTAATCATGATAACAGTGAGGTCAAGATGAACAGGTGTTTTATTGGTAATATCAAATTTCAGTTCTCCAGCATCAAAAACAACACTACTAAATGATTCACCAAACAGATTAAAAGAATCTTCATAGACTATTGGAATTGGAAATTCAGGTATAAAAATGAATTGATTATTCGGGAGTTGTGCTTCTTGGCTTACAAATATAGGGCCGATACTAGATTGGAAATTGGCTAATTCAATGGGATCAATGGTATAGGTAGATTCAAAATCAGAAGAAAGGGTGCTTATGTCAAAAATATCATTTAAGCCAACACTTGCTACATTATTCAAGGTGTCTTTCACATAAATAGTAGCATATGAATCGCGATCATATTCGACAGTGAAGTTTAAATCATCTAAAAAGTTTTCAAGCTTCAAATCGATTTTACCTACTGGAAATTGAAGTTCTGGGCGAATACCTGTATTTGTGCTGAGTTTGTCAAAATCGAAAGAGTCGGTTTGGCAAGAAAGGAGCAAAAGCACAAAAAATAAAAACCAATTTTTCATATCGGTCTAAAATTAAATAAAAAAGGTGATACATTATGTTATGGTTTTGTTTTTTTAGATTTAGTAATAGATTAAGATTTCGTTTTTGGTAACCAATAAAAAAAGGTTATTTTTAAAAAATATTTTTTTCAATTTAATCAAATTATAACCTGTTTTTTTTTATTAAAAATCCATGTCTAACACGGCGGTTAATTCAAAAATTTAATGCGAAACATATTCCTTATTGTATTTGTGTTTATCACTGTATTTTCTTGTAAACCAAGAAGTTATGGCGAACTGGTAGGCGTAAAGAAAAAGAATTTTTACGACACAAAGCCGCATGGTATGGTGCTCATTCCGAGCGGTACTTTTGTTATGGGTTCTTCTGATGAAGATATCTTTTCTGCAAATAGTGAAGTCAAAAAATTGACCATCAATTCGTTTTGGATGGATCAAACAGAAATTTCTAATTCTGAGTATCAACAATTTATTGCTTGGGTTAAGGACTCTATCGTTAGAACTGAACTTGCCAAATTGGCTATTTCAAAAGGGAATTACACTTCAGTTAAGGATTTACCAAATTCAAAAAATGAAGTTTTTGATGATCAAATTTTAAATTACTTACCGCTTTACGATGGTGACGAATTACTTGCTGATTCTACAAGCCTTACCCCTTACGAACTGTATTTGAAAAGAAAATCTAAAAGTGATTTTATAGCGTTATACAATTCAACAAAAGATGCGTCTGACGATTCCTATCATTATCATTTGCCTCTGAACAGAGATGTTGAAGTGTTTTATTCTCGTGAGGATTATCCAACTACAGACTACGTAGCGCTTTTCGAAGAAAAAATTTACTTACCAGAGCAAGATTGGTCTAAAGGTAAACGATCTATCAACAGTGAGATTTTGAATTACAGGTTTTCTTATGAGGAAAGATTGAAAAGTAGTGATATTTCATCAGGTATCAAGTCTAATAATGTCAAACATCAGGTTGTGAATATATATCCTGATACGACAGTATGGTTAAACGACTTTAAGTATAGTTATAACGATCCCATGCACAAACTATATTTTTCACATCCGGCATATTTCAATCACCCTGTTATTGGAATTAATTGGCATCAAGCACGAGCGTTTGCACATTGGAGAACAAAAATTAAGGCAGATTTTGCATATCCTAAAACAAAAAGAAATTATGTTCAATTTCCAAAAGAATATAGACTTCCAACAGAAGTTGAATGGGAATACGCAGCACGAGGAGGCCTTGAGTCTGCGACCTATCCGTGGGGCGGTCCTTATGTTTTTGACGAAAGAGGTAACTTCCTAGCTAATTTTAAACCCAGTAGGGGTGATTATGCCTCCGATGGTGCTATTTATACGGTTGAAGTTGATGCGTATCCTCCCAACGATTACGGTTTGTATAATACTTCTGGTAATGTGTCAGAATGGACAGATACCGATAAAGATTTTAAAGCTAAAAACGGGCTTCTACCATATAAGTTACCGGACGAATCATCCAAAAAAGTAATACGTGGTGGTTCATGGAAAGATGTAGCATATTATTTGCGCGTCGCATCCAGAGATTTTGAGTTTGCTGATAGTGCTCGAAGTTTTATTGGATTTAGACTAGTCGCCACTAATATTGAATAATTAGTTAAACCCATGAAGAAAAAAAATAGATTCCCCATTCTAGAAAATATTTTGAAGCTCATATTTGGAGCTGGCGCATCGGTTGTGATTATTGGTGCATTAGTAAAAATTTCCCATAACGGATTCATATTTTCTGACAACACTTGGTTGACAGCTGGCTTAACTATTAAGGAATGAATTATAAGGCTTATATATTTTTCTTGTGTATTTGTTTTGCTGCTAACTCGCAAAGCATTGTTAATACGGGTCCAAACGATGTGCCAAATGAAACGGAAGAAGAAGAAAACAAATATGCTATTGTAGAATACGAAGAAGTGCTTGATGACGATATCGTTTGGAGTAGGGTTGTTTACGAAGAAATTGACTTAACAGAAAAATTTAATCATCCCTTATATTTTCCAAAAGATGGGTTGAATGATAACAATCGAAAATCGTTGTGGAGATTAATTCGGGAATCTATACTCGAAAATAAAATCACCACCTTATACAACGACGCAAATCCTAACTTCACTGAAGAAATGGAGTCTGACACCTATTTGACGCGAATTCAAAATACATATGGTCCCGAACCTGTTCCGCTCAGGTCCATGGATATATCTTCTTACATTGTTAAAGGTGTTTGGTATTTTGATAAAAGACAGGGTGAAATGTTTTATAAGGTTCTGGGTTTAATGCCCAGAGGGAGAGATATGAATAATCTTTCCAATGATGAACCCGTTGATTTATTTTGGATTTGGTTTGATGATTTACGTCCACATATCCAGGAAAATATGGTGGTCATAAATACGAATGGCTCTGTAGTAACAAGCTTTGATAAAATCCTGACCAATAGAATTTTTAATGCAAGAATTATTGGCACAAACAACATATTTAACAACAGGTCAATTAAGGAGTACATAAACGACCCCTTTATGCAATTGATGGAATCTGAAAGAATCAAAAACGACATCTTAAATTTTGAACTCGATCTTTGGGTAGATTAAGTAGTCAAAAAGGCATGAAATAGGTTAACGTAAATTATCTGTACTTAAAAACTTAAAGTTGCCCCTTCGTGTGTTAAAAAATTTATAGAAGTTATATTCTAAACCAATCTTGAAAGTACCTGGTATGTTATAATCGTTATTGGCTAACTGGAAGGAGTAATTAAAGTTTAAAATAATATTGTTTAGACTAATTGACGAAAATACGCCCAGCTCAGTAGCACTAAAGCTTTCATTATTTAATAATGATTGGTAGGCTCCTAAAGATATGTTTGATAAGATAAGTTCTTCAGAAACGGATATTCTATTCAAATTTCCGTGTTTAATAACATTTATACCACCTAAGAAGTAACTGTCCTCGGGTAGTAGTTTGTACATCATTTTTCTTGGATTCAAATCCAATTCGACCATTGAAATTAGTGTGTATTTTATTTTTTCTTTGATTTTAGACTGCCTATCAAATGTAATATAGGGTTCATTCAAATGTGCCGCATGCACCCCTAATAAAAATGTACTGGAATATACCAATGCGGATGCACCTATATCAAAGTAATTATTATTTAATTCTATTTGTGCCAAGGGGTCATTGGTCTCTGTAATGATACCGGTACTAATATTTAATTGATCACCAAAAATGAGGAGTTTAGGATCGACGTTTAGAGATTTCCAGCCAAAATTAATTCCTCCAAGCAAATACATGTCAAAACCAATTTTTAAGTCATATACATAGCTGACTTTGATTTCATTTTCATCAAGTCCTAACTGACTCATCTTAAAGGAGTTTGCTTCTAAGGCTATGGTGAAATTTTGTTTTTCAAAGGCATAATTCCCATACAAATGATTATGTTCACCTCGTAAGCCATTTTTGTAGTTTAAGCTAGCGTACTGTAAACCCACTCTGGAATTGAGATTAATTCCATGCATACTTGGATTAATTCTATGAAGTGTGAATTTATTTTCAAAGAAGCTTTCTTGCGCACTTAAACTATAAATGCTAGAAAAGAGAAAACAACATATATATATTACCGTATTTTTTGTCATTATTGTTTCAATAAAATAAATGTGCCCGTATCTGTAACCACTTCATCATCCAACAACGTTGCCACTATTCTATACACAAAGTAATTCATGTTGGGCTCGCTGTTTTCGCCTCCCCAACCCCATTCTTCAGGGTCACTAGAGGCGTAAAGTGCTTTTATTTTAGCTTCGTCAAGGACTTCTTTAAACAGCATAACGCCATTACTGTCAAACACATAAAACTCGATCTCTTTTACTCCATTAAAGACTGGCTGTATTTTATCATTTAAACCATCTTTATTTGGCGTGAAAACGGTAGGCATTATAATTTCATAACCTTTACCAATGGTTAATACTTTTGTTAGGGATTTGTAGCAACCAGACGCATTGAATGCCTTTAACGTAATTTGGTATTTCCCTTCCCATTGATAGGTGTGTGTTACAACATCTGAAATATTAGCTTTTGGTACTGTTATTGTCTGACTTCCATCACCAAAATTCCATTCAACATATTCATAATTTGATACGTCATTTATTTGAAGGTAAATTTCAGCCCCTTTTCTAAATACACCGTACTCATTGAACTCTTGATTATATATGTCAAAACTCGGTTCAATAATACGCACATCATCAAATTTTACGTCAAATTGTGTCGTACACCCATAATCGTCGTAAATGTCAATGGTTATGTCACTATCAATCGTTGGATTATCGATTGTTAATAGGTATTTATTGATGGAATTTATACTGCTCACCAATTCAATATCACTATTTTCAATACGGACGCCGTCGTAATCAAAAATTAGATTTGGGCTAGTGGTATTCACATCAACCTCAATGACTCCTGTTGATCCGTCACAATAGTTTTCGCTTAGACTTAAACTTTCAATGGATAAACTAAATCGCTCAATCTCAAATTCTCTTTCAACAAAACAATCCATAATCTGATTAGTACTTAGCTCTTTCTCTTCAACTATGACTCTGTATTTTCCAGCTTCCAAACCAGTGATATAGTTGGTGCCATTACCATTTGTAAGGGGAAGATCTACCCAATCACTAATGCCTTCATCAAAAACTTCCCAATTAAATTCTTTGTAGAAATCATTATTTCCACCATCAACAGTTATTAAGATTTCTCCATCAGCACCATTACAGCTTTCATTTCTGACGGTATTTGGAATAATGGTTAAAGCATTTGATGGCTCGTTTATTACAATCGTTTCTGATTTAAAGCAATTTACCGAGCCATTTTCATATACCTTAACTGTATATACACCAGCTAACAGATTACCAATAAAGCCGCTATTGGTTGTGGGATTACCAATTGGCCCAGACCATTCGAATCTATATGTATTTGTTGAAGGGTATGTTCCGTTAATAGCGACATGAATTTGCCCTGTTCTATTTCCTTTACATGCTATATTTCGCACTAAAGTTTTGGACATAGATGCAGCTGGAGTCTGAATGTCATCTTCATAACCAACATACGCTACTTCCGATATTTCAAAATTTGATCGGTTGTCCAAGCTAAGGTTAATTTCATCGCTTGGACAAGTTCCTAGTGCTGGGTAATAAACCTTAAACGCGTGCAAAGCTATCTCGTCCAAGCTTCCAGTAACTTCAATTAAATCACCAGAAACTATTTTGGTTAATCCTTTAGGGAGGTTTTCAATAGTTGGCTCCGTATTTTTTGAAAATCTAATCTGAATTTTTTCAATGGGCTCCCCTTCACAAAGCTTTTGTTCATAATTGTTTGTTGCTGTGTTGAAAACGCCACCCGAAAGGTGTTCGACCTCTCCTTTTGCACCTACAGTAATTTGGCCTGTACTTGCAGAAACGCTTGTGCAATTTGAGTCAACATTTATGGGCTCAATGGTGTAAGTATATGTTTTATCGTCTCTGAGTTCTTCGCTAGGTGTTCCAGAAATGGTAAGCGTAGTACCAACAATATTTGCCAAAACACCAGCAGGAAGTCCTGTTACAGTTGCTGTTTGTGCTTCATCAGTTAGATTGAATACAATAGGCGTAATCGCATCACCCTCACATATAGTTTGGTTAATCGACCCGCTACTGACATCATAAATTACTTTTGGCTCTGGATTAACGGTTATAGTTCCTTGTAATTCAGCATCTGTACAACTACTTCCAGAAGTAGTGACGGTGTAAGCATATTCTGTTGTTTGGGTAATGTCCGCACTTGGCGTTCCTGTAATGGTAACGCTAGTTCCACTTACAGCTACATTCATCCAGCTTACATCAGCTACATTTGCGCTACTGTTGGCACTATCTAGGGATACAACCACATCAGTCGCTCCACCAGCAAGTGTAAGGTTGATAGGTTCAATAGCTTCTCCTTCACAAAGCTCTTGGTCAGTATTTCCTGAGGTGCTAGTGAGTTCATGTAGAGCATTAACGGATATTGTTCCACTAACC
>Ga0209654_1000632_pt1 | contig 32830 bp, 36 predicted proteins | sample SaaInl1SG_22_DNA_FD_184646 | JGI IMG/M metagenome (GOLD analysis project Ga0209654, IMG submission 184646) | Marine microbial communities from expanding oxygen minimum zones in the Saanich Inlet - ESP_161SG_22_DNA (SPAdes) (version 2) | ecosystem: Environmental > Aquatic > Marine > Intertidal... | reverse complement strand
TAATTGCATGATCGGATCCATATCGCACGGCCACCCTGCCAGATGCACGCACACAATAGCTTTCGCTCTATTCGACAAGACCTGGGAAATTGTGTCAGCGGAAATATTTTGACTATCCCGTTCCACATCAGCAAAAACAGGAGCAGCTCCACAATTTACTATGGCCGAAACAGAGGCGAAAAATGTCCGAGACGTGACAACTACCTCATCGCCTGGTCCGATTCCGAGGACCCTAAACGCAAGATCAAGGGCTACGGTTCCGTTTGCCAGAGCAATTGCAAATTCAGTGCCCGCAAATTCAGCGAACTCCTTTTCGAAAGCTCTTCCCTCTTGCCCAGTCCAATAATTAACGTTATTCGACAACAGAACCTGCCGAACCTTTTCTGCTTCTTCATGGGAAAAAGATGGCCACGACGAGAAAAGGCGATTATGCATCGATTTATCCCGCTAGCCAGGTATCTACATCGAGCAATTCATATCCAGCGCGTGCATGAGCCAAGTGAAAAGTCTCCAAATATTGACAGGTAAAATATATGCTTATCATGCCCGCTCTTTGTCGCGGTTTATTAAATTCATGCCCAAATCCAATGCGATCAAAGGCTCAAATCCAAAACTGGCTCTAGCCAACGACATATCAAGATCAAACCGATGAAATGGTTGGTAATCATGTTCCTTATCAGCTACCGATACGATACCTTTCCCACAGATTCTAATAGCCGTTTCAGCAATGTCGAGGACAGTATGACTGTCACCACCAATATTAAAAACGCCCCAAGACTTCCGGAGATAAGCTGATAAAGCTGCTCGAGCAACATCATACGCATGGACTAAATTAATCTGGTTGTCGGGTTCAAGAATATCAATGCACCCCCCAGTTTGGGCCCGCGATAAATACCTTGGAATCAATTTATCTGCAGGCATCCCATAGCCATAAATCGAGGAGGGACGCAAAATAATAGCGCTCAGTCCCTCAGGTCGATAATGCTCAATAATGCTCTCTGCGACTAACTTGGAAAAACCATAAAAACCCCCGAAACCATTGACCACTTTCTCATCCATTTCAGATATTTTTGATTTATACGGATCTTTGTACACCGTAGAGCTGGAGAGAAACACTAGAGGAATAGCGCGAGTTTTGGCCCACTCAGCGAGGAGCAGGCAGGATCTAACATTTGCATCGAAAAAGCTCGAAGTCGTAGCGGCGTCACTAGGCAACTGAGCAGCGAAGTGCATTATCACGTCGCATGACCGGAAGATGGAGTCCAGCTCATCAAAGGTCTTCCGGTGGCATATGTCCCAATCGACGCGGGTCAAAGCTACATAAGGAAGATTTTCGTCGTCTAGCAGGCGAATCATGTGCCGTCCTGTCATCCCGCTAGCGCCTGTAACTGCAATTTTCCCCATCGTATTAATATAACCTAAATTGCGACGACAAACGCGGAGTCAAATTTTTATTCCTTGCGAGAGTCGTCATTTGCCCCTTTGGCACCAAAACCTCTGCCCAGTAGCGCAAAACATAAGAATTATAATCAACCACCACATCGATATTTTGCCCTATTTTCTTTTTCAAATAATATTCGACCGGATTGAATCCAAGTTGCGCGCAGAGAGGGGTGGTTCCCGAAAAACGGCTGTTGATTTCAAATAGGAGAGGAATACCATGTTCATCAATACGTAGCTGGAAATTACACCCTCCTTCTATATTTAGGTTTTTGGCAATCTGTTCTACATAGTCTTCGATTAACTCAGATTTCACGGGGTTGGCACGATAGGTATCTCCGGATCTAAGCTCCCTTTGCAAAACTACAACCGGGGATAGATCATCGGCGACCTTTACTAAAGTGCAAGTATACTCTCTGTCATCCCCCTCGATATATCTCTGAATAATTAGACCTGCAGAACTCGATAGAAAGGGCTCAAGTGATTTAGCGTTTAAAATCTTTTTAACCCCGATAGATCGACATCCGACTGCTGGCTTCACAATAACGGGGAAATCAAAATCACCTTCCGCATAGTCGCATAACTTTTTTGTATCGGGATAATTCAGTCTAGATTTTTTCAAAAACTCGTATGTTTTGAACTTATCATCTGCAATGCTGATTGTATTAGCAGATGAAATGATCGTTTCTACCCCGAATTTTTCCAAGATTAGAGTTTTGTTTTCAGCGCAAAACCCAAGTTCAACATCCGTACCTGGCACGTAAAAATCAACCCTATACGTATTAAATATCCTAGCTAACGAGTCTTTGTAAGCAGGGGAGGCACAATGCTCTACCAAACAGGCAATATCACCTGCATATAGCCCTGTCGCCAATACGCTCATATCAGCAGCAATTACCCGGATTTCCAGATCTGAGATCATCTTCAATGACTTAATAATACCCTGGCCAACACCTCCACCCGCACCAGTAACCAATACCGTGATCATTCTTAACTCCGTAAATAAACCAAAAGCTTGTCTTTGGTTTCCTTAGAAAATTCAGAAGATAAAATCATGCACGACATATTTTCGGTATCACAATCGAATGAGTGCATCTCACCAGATACACTATTGTCGTCAATTTCTAACGTCAAATAACAAAAACCTTTTCCACGCGGCTGACCTACTGAACCAGCATTTACGATGTAGGGGCCGTCATCTTCGGCAAAAAATCGATCAACGCGGGGCACCAATTGGCTACCGCGCCCTCCTAGCGAGATCATTTGCCGATGCGAATGTCCGAAGATGCCAATGGAACATTTTTTTATCGCCAATTCGTCGAATGCTTCGGCTAAAACCGTCTCGCACTCTAGATACCGCCAATCACCGTATCCGAATGGATTAGCGTGTGCGAAGTATATGTCACCTATCAAATAATTTTCGCGCCAATCGAACAAGTCCTCCAAAACTACGTCGCCTATCGCGTCAAGAGTCCAAAGAAACGATTCTTCAACGAACTCTGGCATTTTATAACTTAACTCACCCTCGCCTCGCTGAGCATCAAAATAGAACTGATCGTGATTGCCCTTTATGAAGACGGAGCTATTTTCTTTTTTGTATCTGTCTAGCAGACCCAAAACTGCCAGAGGTTGCATTCCATAGGTAAGAAGGTCACCAAGGAAGATCGTCAAATTTATGGACTTCTCGGCGATTTCATCTAGGGCTCGCATCAGTGCGTCAGCGTTAGAGTGAATATCGGAAATCACGGCTATTCTATTTTTCATCAGATGTTTTCTTCTGACTCTGCAAATTATCGAATCTCGGCATAGTGACTTCATCTTGAGGAGAAACACCTTCTCTAGATAGTACCTTTCCGACGGTTAAAAAAATGATTTTCAAATCTAACCAAAATGATCGGCGGGAGACATACCACACATCCATTTTGAATTTCTGGTCCCATGAAATTGTATTCCGGCCGTTTATCTGCGCCCAACCGGTGAGCCCCGGACGAACAGAATGACGGCACGCTTGCTCTGCTGAGTAAAGCGGAAGATATTCGATTAACAACGGACGAGGTCCAACAAGACTCATGTCACCTTTTAAAACATTTATAAGCTCAGGAAGCTCATCAAAACTCGAACGCCTAAGCCACTGGCCAAAGGGTGTCAATCGTTCGGCATCGGGGAGAAGATCACCATTGTCATCAAACGTATTGAGCATCGTCCGAAACTTGATCAATTCAAACGACCTACCATACAGGCCCGCACGAGTCTGCCGGAATAACACCGGCGTTCCTAACTTGCGACCGACCTGAAATGCAATAATGATAAATGTTGGCAAGAGAATAACCAAAGCGATCACACTTACCAGAACGTCAAATGTTCGCTTTATGATACCGTCTCTCCTGTGTGATCGATTAATCTCAAAAATACGCACTGATAAACTCAATGGCGTGAAGTCGTTTTGAACGAAGCTCAACCAAAAATTTCACACCCGATAAGCCCAAATAGCGATGTCCCGGCCAAACCCAAATAACAACCTAAGAATAATGCCCGGGGGCAATACTCCCTGCAGCATCGGACTCCTCGCTGACACACGCAAGTAACACTTTTTCTAAATTATGCGCCAAAATATCTCTATCAAAAAAAGTCTCCGCCAGATGACGTGACGCATCGCCAGCTGCACGCAACCAATTTAGATCATGGAGGCGAAGATCCAACTCATGCGCCACTTCATCTACCGGCCGCATCCAACCTGTGACTCCGCATCCATACGCACAGACAAGATCATGCATCCAGCCACCATAGTTCAAAAATACGGGCTTACCTGCGGCAAGAGTGTCAAAGAATTTGTTGGCAGAGTTCACACGCATCTCGGGCAAATCGACAAATAAACTAGAGGCCATTGTTGCCGCGGAAAATAATGCCGGTACCTCACGCTTCGGCAGCTGACTCTCAAAAAACAAGTTTTCCTCACAAACGCCGGCCACATGCGCCCGGTGCATGATTTCATCACGCTCGGCTCCATCGCCTACAAGCAATATGCGAATATCCGAACTCCGCGCCAAAAGGGCGTTGGCCAGCTCGATGACATACCCTACCCCATTCACGCGGCCAAAAGTGCCGGCATATATGAGCAGTGGCTTTTCGCCCAACCAGGGCCGATCCGATCGAAAACACTCCGCGGCATTGGCATCAAATGCGAATTCTAGATTGTCGCTGCTGTTAGGAATCACAGCTACTTGGCGTATCGGGTAACCAGTGCCCACCACACCTTGCTTCATGCCCGGCGATAGCGCGACGACTGCAGCTGCATGACGATAAGCCCAAGCTTCCAGCGCCCGGGCAGCACGGATTTGAAATGGGCTTTTCAAGGCGCCCATGGCAATGGGCATCTCCGGCCACAAATCCCGAACCTCTAATACCATCGGCACTTTACGTCGCCGCACCACATAAATCGCTGGCAGAGCGATGGTCAGCGGCGTACTGGTGGCAAACACAATGTCAGTATCTATTGCTGCTGCACGCTGGGCGCTCCGCAACGCAAAATGAAAGAACGCGCGAATGCGCTCACGAAAACCCATTCGATTGGAGTAGGGAACCGGCAACCAGTGCACCCTGATGCCCGCTTCGTCAGTGACAAACCAGCCCTTGGGCCCATCTGGCTCGCGCCAGGAGGTGACCATGCTCACCTCATGCCCCATCGCCACCAAACGACGCGCCATCTCATACGAGCGCGTACCGCCTGGCATAGCTGGAGTGTTAAAATACTGGTGGAGGTAAAGAATCCGCATGTAATTTATAAATCAACTATTATTGACACCCACTGTCTGGCCGCAGTGCTTTCATGAAATTCGAGATAATATTCCATCCTTAATGCCATTCTTTTTGCTCGCTCACAAAGCCCTAAAGTACACAAACACACTCTGGGTTTCGTCATAACATGTCAACAAACCATAGTAACTTGCAACTGGAATTCCCGGATAATGTCCGCGTCCCAATCACCAGCCCATCTTTTAAAGTCCAGATAATCGTCGCCTTCACGCAAAACTCATAGGGCTTAAGCGCCCTGCCTTTGCCGATTGGCATACCGAGTAATCCCACTTTTTTGTGGATTTCTTCATAAGCCTACTGCTCAGGATGGATAAACAGCGTAATTTGCCGAATTTTTTGAAATGTACCAGCGTCTCCGAGACAAACACAGGACTGTCGTCACACCGTATCGCTGCGATTTTCTCGCCGCCCGTTAATCCAATCGAAGCTCCGGATCACCGATTGCCGGAGCGACGACAGTATTACGTCAATCAAGGGACTTCTCAGTCGCAATCATCCTGGACGTCAAATGTGCGCACCTTCGAACCATACCTCTGCCACTTCGCTGAACAAATAAATAGACCATGCCTAGTAATTATAATCGGTTTAGAGCAAAAGGTATCAAACAAGCGATGTATACATTCCAGTATAAAACGTAAGAAATAACAGAAAAAGAAACCCCAAAGATAAATACATCTTAACCCAACCAGCCTTGAGTAAAATCGCAAATGACAGAATATAACAAAATAAAGTCATCATCCCGAGTCTTTCGAACTCCCATTTAAAACCAAGCGCAAAAAAAGCAATGAAACAAAAGCTAAAATAATAAACAAACATATTATAACCAGTTTTCAGAAATTTTTGACTTGATGAAGCAATGATGATGAATGCGATACCAATGAACGCAAAAGCAAAACTAAAATCGACCCCTATAATCTTACTATCACCATAATCAGGAATTACTATAGGAACAAACACGAAAGTAAAAAGAAAAAGAAAACAGCCTGCAATAATGTGAAAAAATGAAAATAGCTTTGCCTCCCAGTGGGAAGTCATGTTCACAGATAAATACGAACAGACTAACAATAGACCGAACAGAGCACCGCTCTTATGAAAAATCGCAGCCAAACAAGAAAATATACAAAGATAAAAAAATCTTTTCTCCAAAAACCAAACCAGAGCAACAAACATCATTGACATTGCTAGGCCCTGCCTCATAACATTACTTGTCGCCATTATAACTGGCCATGTATGAATCGCAACGACAATTATAAATAGCACAAATAATGATCTATTCAATCTGGGCTTCAAGATTAAGCCTATGCTATCTCTTATAAAATAACCCACGGATAAACTCAAAACAAAGCTCACTAGATATAAGCCAATAGGCATACCATTTATAGACAAGGTTGCAATGATAAATCCAGCCCTATCTCTAGGTCCACCCCAATCTAAATTAGGCTTATAATAAGTTGCATAGTAATCATGACCATATCCATATAATCCACTGCCAACAATTGCCATGTAGACAAGTGCGATTATTGGAATAAATAGATCAGTGCTTCGAATTCTTGCGGAGTTCATTTATAAGTGCAAACAACAAAGATTTCAGAATGCCACAGAGGAAAAAACTAAATTTTGCGGTATTTGGAGCGATAACCAAACTCAATTTAAACTTATTTATGATGTTAGAGCTCGATCGAATAGAAAACAAGACTTCTAAAAACGATAATTTCGAAAAGAGCTCTTGCTTCATGTAAACTGTTGCAGAAGGTATTAAGAATGTCTCAATCCCAAATTTCTTAACTCGAATTGAGAATTCGTCATCACCTCCGTAATGTTTAAAAGTTCGAGAGTCATAATTCCCAGCCTGCCAAAAAACCTCGATTGGATGCAACAAACAGCGCGCTGTGAGGAAGTCGACACAAACTGGCAAATTTTTATCGATATTCGATTGTTTAGTACCAGTATAAACGTGATACGTTTTGTTTAGGTACCAATTCTTTACTATGCTCCCCGTTTTAATAATAGTATCACGATCTCTAATATCGACTGTAACTGCACTTGCTATTGCTGTTTTTTTTCGGTTAGACAAGAATTCTTCGAGCAGCTCGACGGTGTTGGAAGCAAGCTCGACATCATTATTCAATAATAATAAATAATCACCCTTTTTCGAAATTCTGAGACAATACTCGATGCCGTAGTGAACAGCACCGCACCAGAATAGTGAACCGGAACCCTGCAGGACTGTGATTTCCCTAGAAGAGGACAACCATTGAGACGTCCCATCTGTCGAACCGTCATCCACTACTATGATTTCAATACGTTCTTTTTTTGACTGCGCCTTGATCGATGCAATGCATCTTTTGGTAAGTTCTAAGCGATTAAAAACCGGTATAAGGGCATAGATCATCGGCTTAGTTCCATCAATTTTCCTCTTATTTTCAACACTTAATTCCACGATCTAATCAACGGAGCTCAACGCACGCCACATATGAACATTTTAAGCAAACATGGATTAAATCGCATCTCAGACCGCCTAGATAATCCCCCTAACAAGCTCTTCACCTAAAAATACCTGATCAAAAATCTTGAGTGCCTCGCTTGGTGAAAATAATCCATTTCCAACATTATTCCACCGCAAGTAGTCAGACCGCCTAATTACTCTATCAATACGCGCCGTGATGGCAGAATAATCCAGAGCTGACAATATATATGCTCGGTGATTTCCGGACCAACTCATGAACCAACGCCACTCGCCATCCGCCATTAAAATATTTACCTTTGGTAAATCCGCATCCGTAAAATGATATTTTTTTCTTACGCTCTTAAGAAGCTCATAAGATTGAGTAATCTGCGTGCGCGCCATGGTTGGACTGTATGGAAACTCTGAACTCTCTACATCAACATCGTTGTAACATCTCGGGAGGTATGACCGTCGGTTTTCTTGGAGTTGTTGTAAATATGAGCTATAACGATTCAAAACAGTCATATTTTCCCACGGTAAAACAAGCGCCCAAGCTGGATATGCTGCTAGAGCGTGACGATTGGAAAGGCTGATTATATCGGCAGCTGTCAATGATCGCTCTTCTCTATATCTTGAATACAACGCACCGAAAACAGTCTCGGTATCACCATAATCACGCAATCCAGCTATCGTAGTTCCAAAGGCATCCTTGTGGATTTGATCTTTGAACGATAAGCCTCGGATACTTCGACCAAGCACGAAAGGAAAATCTAACTTATTGCCACGGAACAACTTAAGATAAGAAACATTTACCAAAACACCCCTTAATTCTGTATCTGAAAGGCTCGAACACCTGACGCTCAAGGCTAATTTGTCCAAAATAGGCAGTGCAAATTTATCTATATTCATGGTGATTTCGGTCGTGCAATGCTGTCTACAAGAGATGCTGCACTATGGTTTTCGATTTTTAAACCCTTAAATGCGCATAACTCTGAAACATAAGCAAACCATTTAAAGCTAGATGCCTCTCTATCCAACTTCACATACATCGTTTTACTTTTAGAATTCACAAGTTTTCCAACATATAAATATTCACAATTTTCATCATTATTAAAAAGACGATAATTGAGATAACTTCGATTCGTCGTTTGATCAGTATTAAAATCGTGCACTCTATCCATGTCTAATCCGTATATATTAATACTCTTAGGCCCTAAGAGAGCTGAGATGTACAGCGCAGTAACGGCAACATTCTTCCGTGGGGGTGGAGCAGAAATCCTAGCAAGCGCAGTCAGTAGATAAGCAGACGCGAAATCGAAATAAACAACGTCAAATCCAATTATTTTTATTCTTGGATTTTTTATTCTTCCGGCAATCGATTTGACTTGTGCAAGCGGAACAAAAATTGACAGGTCCCATGTACACATATTCAGAGCATCGTGGGTGCTCTCAACTGCGGTCCTCATTTCCGGAATAAGATCAGCAGCGGGGCGCCAGTACATGGAATCTACAAAACACAAATATTTTGGTTTAATCACAGTAAATGCCCAATGAGTTGGGAAACTATTTACTGCGAATACAACGCCGTCAGTTTTTAAGATGGCGGGGATACTACTCTCCAGGCTTGGTCCGTTTGCTAACACATTAACCTTTGAAATTCCTCGACCTAATTTTTTAACTTTTTTTTTGAAGCCCCTTGTCTTGATCATAATCCTTAGATATTCGATCAGAAAAAATGGCAATTCCCCTGCAAATCGGGATACTTCAATGAAGCTAGAATGTATTAAATATTTCCGTAACATTTTTTTTACCAATAAATGTTTTTACGTACGAATTTTTTCACGATTAAAGCGTCTCGCTGTTACAAAAAGTCAGCTCTCTCAGGATCTGAGAGGGTAATTCCTGGATGATGTCCGCACGGATATATATCGCAGACAAGAAGGTTTTGGCAACCAGACGATAGTTATGAGCTTTCATGATAAGGCCTAACTCGCTTTCCTTATCGTCAATCAGTCGGCCAAGATCCTCAGCGCAAACAACCCACGGCTTTATTCCTAATAAAAGGAAGTCATTCATTATTTCTGCCTCAAAACCCTCTGTATCTATGTTTAATAGGTGTACCTCATCAATATTGCCGAATGACTTCTCGGCTCGACTCATTAAGTCTAATACCGTTATTAATTCAACTTTGGATTTGGAAGTTGGCTTCCGATTATAGTTTTTTTCCAAGAATTCCACTCTTTTCGGATCAAATGTACTATTGTCTGAGTTATTCTTGAAATAGTAATAATAAAAGCTCTGGCCTAATTTTTCTCTTGGCACGACTCCGCAGTTATAAATCAAATCTCCTGATCTCAGAAGCTGCCAGGTTATTTTATTACCTGGAATTGGGTCCACTAGGACTCCGCGCCAGCCTTTAAGCCAAAAATAGAACGTATTAGAACCCTTGATTGGTCGGTGTGCCCCAATGTCAATGTAGATTCCTTTTTCCATTCCGTCGAGCCATTTCGATAGCACATAATCCTCACCATCAGATGAAAAAGAAAAAGATATTCCAAAGAAGCTGCATATTTTCGCGCCCATGAAATAAATATTTTTTAGAAAGAATTCAATTATTTTAGATGCTGTAGTTTTCTTCATTACTTGATCGCTTGCAGGCTTTATCATATAGGTCTCACGAAAATTAAAAAAGCGACCCTTGGTTTCATCAAGGCGCCTTTACGTAGTTTATTCTTGAAAGGCGGGATGAGGGATTTCACTCAGCTAGAACCCGGTGATAAACCTGCCGGTACAATTTTGCTATACGAGAGCCTTTTAATCGTGTCTCCGCTCGCCGGCGAGCCTGCTCTCCTAGATTGTATGTCTTCAGCGTAGTCAGTACCCACCGAATTCCTTCGGCTAGATCCCTAGTGTCAAAGGGGCGAGCCAGATATCCGGTATGACGATGCTCTACGATATCTGGCAATCCACCAGTGCGGAAAGCAATCACTGGAGTCGCACATGCATGCGCTTCGGCTGCGATTTGCCCGAACGCCTCCTGCCGTGAAGGTACGACGACAGCATCAACAGCACTGTAAATTGCGATCAGACTCAAATCATCATGCATATGGCCAATGAAATGTATAGGGAATCCAAGTTTAGGTGAGTTTTGCGGCGCCAGTTGCCCCAAAACTACTAACTCAAGGTTTGAAACATGTAAGTGTCTCTGCAGATAATCGAGGGCCTTCAGAAGCAAATCAAACCCTTTGTGGTGCGCCTGATTCGCACCATAAGAGCCGAATAGTAATAAAGGGCGGTTTAAAGGTAGCCCGAGCAAGTCACGTGCAAGTGTCGGGTTGAATGGCCTCCAGCGTTCAGTGTCAATAGGATTTGCCACTACAGATACTGGCCAATCAGCCATTAATTTACTTTCCTGCGCACAGTCGGCTAACCATTGACTTGGTGCGACTAGTTGCATTGGGCGCAACCAATGCTTGAGTTTGCGTTGCCAAGTCCAGCGATTGAGATCGAAACCCAATTCATGCGCTGGTCGGTTATCACGACGATAACCGTCACGCCAGCGCTCATCCCAGGCAAGGTGTTCAGCGCCACAAAATGCCCACATATCGTGCAGAGTCCAGACAATGGGTTTCTTAATACGACCGATATCAGCGATAGAGATCATCTCGTGTTGCACCCAATGCAGATTAACGAGATCAGCATCACTTTCGTTGATTCGCGTAGCCCAGTTGGATGGGAGGAGCGCTAAGGAATGCATAATCGGATTGCTCGTTTTAAGCATCGAAACTATCGGCGCTGTAGCACTTGCACGGAGCAAGGCGCCGGCTTTCTCAGCCCTAGTCTTGGGCCCATGAACGGTCCAATCTCCAGCAATCGCTTTGTCCACCCACATATGGGAATCCACACCATCTGCACGTAGGCATTGATGAATACGATAGGCAGCGCGTGCAGCGCCCCCACTTATGTCAGCGCGGCTCAGATGAATTACTTTAAAAGACTTCTCTTGCAATGCTTAACTCACTAGAGGCCAAAAAATGAAAGCTGATAATTCGCGGGATGGGGCCTTAACATTTTAGTAACCGAGGATAGGCTTGGGGGGAGGAAATAACTAAAGTTACACGGGCTAAGGGCTCAGGACACATCAAAGTTTCCATACGGGCGATGTATATGTCGTGCGAGTGTAGTGGTCAATTAAAACCGTACAGTTATCTTGACACAGAGGCGGCATCAAAATCCCAACGCTTAAGGCACCTCGAAGAAACTGACTGTTAACTTGAAACAAGGTGTGCATTTGAGGTTGACACGTTCGAAACTCTATCCCTGAATACGACCATTCTGCATTTCCGGCGCCTGATCCAAACCGACTTAGAACTGCGTCTATACAATCACACCAAATAATTTTTCAACGCGAATCAAGTCTGCCGGAGTATCTACGGCAAAACTGACATGATTGGTTGGGACCATACGAACTTTCATCCCATGTTCCAGAACTCGCATCATATCTACCGATTCAGAAATCTCCAAAGGTGTGGGCGCAAGTTTAGTATATTCGAGCAGAAAATCCCGACGGAAAGGAATAACACAAACTTGCTTACCCATCGGAACCGCGCCAACCTTACAACGGGTAGGTATCGCCTCCCGCGAAAAGTATAGCGCATTGAGATTGAGATCACAGACGACTTTGATACAGTTACGATCCTCAAACTCAGTTGTGTTGCTGATTTCCCCTAACAGATTAACGACCTGAATATCTGCATCATCCAGCATGGGTTGGACTGCCTCGGCAATCATATTGGGGTGAGTCATAGGCTCGTCGCCTTGTACCATGACCACGATGTCGTAACGAGTATTGTTCTCCGCCTCCAATTTCAACAGCGCTTCAGAGCAACGGTCTGAAGCGCGTTCATAGGTATTTTCAGTCATTACAGCCTTGCCACCGATCGACTCGATATGATCGAAAATTTCCTGATCGCACGTCGCTACAGCTGTCATTGTCAATAAAGGCGATCGCGCCACGCGCTCGAAGACATGCTCAATCATTGGCTTCCCCATGATAGCTGCCATTGGTTTGCCTGGAAACCGGCTGCTGCCCATGCGAGCAGGAATAAGTGCGAGAATTTTCATTTAAGACTCAATCAAAAATAGTTCAGATTAGTTAAACATAACAAATCGATGTTGACGCTCAATTGAACACCAATCAACTCTTCATGGCTTACGACATACCACCATCATGTGCGAACTCCATCCACTGGAAGCAATCGCTAACTGCCATACCTGCTTATTTTGGTATCTTCCTTCGCCAAACGCAGATATTCATCGAATATCTGCTGCGGCCGAATTTCTTCTTCCTTTAACGCCATTTTTTAAGTCCTATGACTGCTCACGTCTCACATAAACTAACTCTGCCCAATCGGATCGAAAGTTTTTCGGATTTTTGGATACCTTTGAAATGTCCCAAAGGATCATTTCGGCGTTCTGCATAGCTTGCTCAACACGAAAAAGTGAGGAACCACCTTTATAAAAGTCATAAAAAGACACTTCGACGATACAGCAACTCGTTTTTTGTAATACTTTTTCGGCGCCACGGAGCACAGTAGTTTCAAACCCCTGCACATCGATTTTCAGCAGATCAATATGCTGCAGTCGGTTTTCAATAAAAAACTGATCTAAGGTTATGCCTTGCACAGATATCGGCTTATTTTGTGCCTTTTCGGCATAACCCAATGAGTCTTTTGAATTTTTGTTGATAGGCAGCAAACCACCAAGATGTGAAATATCCTGCTTAAAAAATTCGACGAACCCCGACCGATCACCGACGGCTTGATTGATTGCGACAGCCCCCCCAAAGGCTGTGTTTATTTCAGCACAACACTTTTCTAACTCTTCAAAGTTATCAGGATCGGGTTCGAATGAGTAAATTTTGCATTCAGGAAAAATGTCCTTGAAAAAAAGAACAGATTCGCCTCTATGGCCACCTACATCAAGAATAATCGGTGCAGGTTGTGTAACCAAAGACTTAAAAAATTTTTGAAGTGAGAAAGCCTCAAGGTACTCAGCGTTTCGTTTATCCGAGCTCCCACATTTCGGACCGATATTGTTCATATATTTCTCACTTCATGTATTTATTTGGGTTGACAGCTGATTGCAACATGACAGCGTCAATAGAATATACAAGAAACCGGTCGCCCTCTTCTATGCGCCGCTGCAATTGATCAGCTTCTGGTGCGACAACATGCACACCGGCAGGTATTGATTTGGCCGCTGCTAGCACCTTGATTTCATCAATGGTGGCTCGAAAATCGTGATTATCAAATTGGGCCGTTAACCCCATCGATGCCGAGAGGTCATAAGGTCCTATAAGGATAGCATCGAGACCTTCAACATTCAAAATCGCGTCCAACTCAGCAACAGCGCGATGATGCTCAATCATCGCCACCAGCAACGGCGCTTGCGCCTCCTCTCGGTAGGCATCGAAATGCTTACCAAAGAGATTTGCACGAGAAAAACCGACGCCACGCGTTCCAGCTGGTGGCCAGCGGCAGGCATCGCGGACTGCAATTAACTGTTGAGCACATTCAACCATTGGCACGATAACGCCTCCGGCCCCAGCATCCAACGCCTGTTTGCAGTCTTTAGGGTGCCCCTGCGCCAATCGGGCCATGGGCAAGGTATTACCCAATTCCAGCGCACGAAACAGATCAGGCAATTGATGCACCGAAACCGCACCATGCTCCATATCCACCACGACCCAATCATACCCTGCCTGACCCATGATTTCAGCCACAGAGGGATGTGGAATCTGCATCCAACTCCCTAAGGAGCACCCCCCCTTATTTAGTTTGCCCCTGATGGAGCGAAGTGCGCTGAGTCTATTCATCATAAAAGTCATCGAACATAGGGCCTTGGTAAGACGCCTGCAGGCGCCCGTTCAGCCGAGTGCGTCGCAATAAAAAAGGGACTGAATTGGCCTGGGCCGCAAGTAAATCAGACTCCGAGTCACCAATCATAACGGCCTCAATTGGTGAACAATTCAGTCTATCTAGCACCTCTTTTATTGCTACATCTTTCTTGAATGGTGCACCAAATATCTCTCTGAAGCAGTGCGATAACTGAAGAGATCCGAGAATTTTCTCGATCTCTTCCTGCGGTGTAGCGGTAACAAGGACAAAATATTGTTCGATGTAATGCTTCAGTAGGTACTCTCGAACCCCAGGCACCCAAGGAGAGTCCATGACTGCCTGACCTACCACTTCTGAAAATCGTTGACAATATTCCTCAATCTTCTGAGGAGTCGCTGACAGACCGGCCCACTCGAGGTACATGGGAATTTTGTCGAACCGCGATACACCACCATTTTCTTCATGATTTTGACGAACACGGCTTGCGACTCCAAGGCCAAATGGTAGAAAAAGTTTCTCATAGGCCTCTGTTTTTACGTCAACCGAATCTTTAACCACTCCGTCGAAGTCCCAGAACGTAACACGTTTTTTATCAATCCATGACATATCTAACTAAAAAATGTGTTGCTAACGACCCAAACTCCAAATGTTTGCTGAGCCATCAGGTTAGCGCAAATCCCAAAACTTTACATATTTCGAGATGGCGGAAATATCTTTCGGCTCGAATGTAACTTTCTCCGCAATGAGAAAATCAGCCAGCCGATTTTCAAAAGAACCTTTATTGGTTTTTGTTTGATCCAATTCCGACCGTGCCTGTACTCTTCTTCCCACAAAAATTGAGAACAATCGACATTTAATCTGTGAAAATCTTGACTTAATACGCAACTTCCAGCGCATTACACATGTGACAGGCCATCGTAGTTCGATTTTCCCAATTAAGTACTCTAATTTTTCGTCATCGATGCCTTTAAGGCCGATTTTTAGTTTTTCTTTAAGTATGCAAAGCGCTTCAAACCCCCGGATCCGATATGAACTCGAGTGTAGGAGCTCACACCGATTTCTTAACCAAAACAGCCCTGCCAAAGATTTCGACTTGGCACTTTCGGTGGCAATCAATTCGAAAACGAGCTCATCCAGAATAGTATCCTGAGGTACCTCTTTGTGAACCTTGATTGCCCTCTGGAGGGCCTCAGAAAGCATATGTTTGCGCCAGAGGGCATAGTGCGCAATTGGAACGTAGTTGTTCACGTGATATGTTAAGCGCTCTTTGACGTCTAATTCATTTGCATAATTGGACAAGCCTTTGTAGGTCTTTTTGTATACCAACTGAGTACCATCGCCCTCATAACGAAACGCGATAGATTCTCCCGCAACAAATCCCAATTCTTTATTCGCATGTAAATGCTTAAGTGCACTCTCCAACCCAGCCCTTGAATATAACTCGTCATGATTACTGTGTATGACAAATTTGTTTTTTGCCTTTTCACACCCAGTGGCCCGCTTCTTACACACGATCAAGTTTTTGGCCTTGTCCACAGACGAACACGAACGGTACTGTACATACTTGAACCCATCCGGTCTTGCCCGAATTTCACTCTCGCTTAATGCCGGAATCTCCTCATCTACCAAAATCACTTCAGTACAAATCTCAAGAAAATAATCACAAGTACGCAGGGTAATATGACGTTGTTTTATTGAGGGAATAACTACACTTATTGGCAGCCGACTCATAGATTTATCCCATGTTAATGAACTATTCCGTCCAACCCAGGTCCTAAGCCAGACGCTTTATGATAATAAAATGATGGCACTAACTAAAAGGAACCACGTCACTGTCGAGCCCTGAAATAGCTCTCCTATGCGCCACCAAATTCGACGTGAGCTCTAAATGGATCGGTAGAACCCTGTCAATTGTAGGGAGACCATCCAAAGGATTAGTTCCCGAAAATAAATTACACATCACAAGAGGCACAAGGTCCGAAAAATCGATCAGCGGCGCAGTAGCAACCACTTCGTTGTTGATACTTATTGTTCCAGTTATCTCACAATATTTCACTAAGACACCCTCGAACTCAAATTCCCAATTTGCAGCCTTCTTGCGCGTTTCCTGCCAATCCAAAAAAAAGGAAATATCGTCGTCAAGCGTGACATTTAATACCCCCTTAACATCGTAAAAACCAGACCTCGTGCTAGAGGGATGCCATTGACTAGCCAAATTTCTCACGTCTACAGAACTCAGTCGAACATCTAGTAAATATTCTGCAAGATGTATAAAATGAGCGGAATTACTTGCAAGCTCGTACTTACCCCCGTTTAGTGTTACAGCTTTTGGTTTGTCAAACTGATTTAAAATTGATTTGAGAATTTGACTTGCCGGCTGCAGCGGGCGACTGTGGTTTACAAAAACTTTTTTTCCCTCAGAAATGTCACTAATTTCCCCCAAATCATTAATAGATTGCGCCAAGGCCTTTTCGAGCACCCATAATCTGCTAGAACACCTTCCAGATAGATCTCTGTAAACTGGAAGCCTTACATCTGAATTTGTTGCTATCACTACTAAATCTACGACTTCTGGCAAGTGAAATATCTGACCAATAAATTTTATTTTTTTATTATGTGTAAACCGATTTGGGATTCTTATAATGCGATCTTGCAATACTTGTAGTGCCTTTGGATCGGGGTCATAACAGATAATTTCCAGTGGATTATTTTGTTTACAAAGTCCACAGACCCACCAAGAACCAAAATTTCCTAAACCAACTACTACAAATCGTTGAGTCACGATCTTATCGCCTTTTAAATAGAGATGTTTTCCAAACAAAAATGAACTGGTGCCGTGTAGCGCTTAATAAGTCCCTTTAAGTGAAGACCTTTGTCTGCCGACCAATCAAAACAATCACGAGAAAAAATCAAGAGAGGCATCGGCTTTGCATGCGATAATATTTCTTCCAAGACAGGATAATGATCTAGGTTGTGCCATTCAGACGTTTCCCTAGCAATGTAATATCGATTACGATTTGCGAAATCGTGGATTAGCTGTCTTTGAGGATTATGACCCACATGCGCCATCTGACCAGCCTGGAAAATTACGGAGATCGCCTCTGTTCTATTACTTCCTTCTCCTTGAGCCGTTGGGAATCTCACAAATTCGTGGTCGAGTACTCTTGTACCCGAATCAGCGTCTACAGGTAGACAGCGAAAATCAACTGACAGTCGCACATTCGAACTTTTATTCGTAACAGTTCCGTGTAATGTACGGTTCGAAAAACACAAGCACTCTCCTGACGTCAAGGGAATGGGCTCGGCTGATTGTCTAGCTAAGGAATCAAGGCTGGTTAAACTCATTTTATTCTTTTTGAATTCACTTGATATCTCAATTGATTTCACTGGTGGTACCAAGTGTAAGCAGTTCAAAGAGTTCGTATTATTTAATGCAATCCAAAAATTTGCGATATGACACCCATGCCCCGATGACAAATCATCAGTGTGAAAAGAGACTGACTTTGTTCCCGGCAATTGAATCCGAAATGTCGGCAAGGTTTGTACGTAGATTTCTGGCTCACCCATGTGCGATGCGACGTCTGCTAGAATTTGATGATAAATTGGCGTGAACTCGCCACTCCGCAACAGCGCGTTTCCATCATTAACACTCTTGTGCCAGTTTTCATTGTTAAACCTTGAGTCCCAGGTATCAGCACTGCCAAAATATTTCTCAAAAAATGCTATCAGCCCGCGTGTATCGGATCTAATTTTTTCACCTAAGCCATACTCTAGCATTTCAATTTCTCTCCATTTCCGCTGGATGTTAATCTTTGGTTAGAGGCTGGTTGTACAACCCAGTCCTTTTTCATCGGTTTTTGTTCACCCGCTTCAAATACCCATCCCGCGCAACAGTAATTAGCAGTTTGTGCTCGATATTTTTATCAATCTCGAAATCGGGGTGGGTTTTTAGGTATTCCCACACGGCGGTTTTTGGGTTGTCCCCTGGGCCCCAGGGACGGTCGGGGAACACATCGACGGGCATGTCCTCGACAATGGTATCGAACACCACACAATAACTTCCGACGCTGGTCAGTGGCGCATAAGCCTGCAACTCCGCCAGTACATGCGCGTGCGTGTGGTTGGAATCTAGGCACACCAGAATGCGTTCATAGCCCTTCGCCACCTGGCGCACCTGCTCCACAATTTCAGGTGAGATACTCGAACCCTGAATCATCTGAATGCGCGACGCCATGGGATGCGCTTCAATCGCCGCGCGGTTGTGCTCACGGATATCGATGTCAATACCCAACACCTTACGCTTGGACTCTCGCGGATTCAGCATTGCGCCCGACTCAATCGCATCACACATATCCAACAGCGCCATCATCGAGGCACTCATGATCAGCGAACCACCGTGCGCAATGCCGGTTTCGATGATCAGGTCCGGCTTGATTTCCCAGATCAGCTCCTGCATCGCCACCATGTCAATTGGTGTTTGAATAATCGGTCTTCCAAGCCAATCAAAGTTGTAGACATAGCGCCTGCGCATCGAAGTTTCGAGCCAGGCCTGAGATTGAGCAAGAAAAACATTGTCAAAAGCGTAGCCAGCAATTTGCTTTCTACGCTCTTGGCCGAATTGTTGGATTGGGTCGGTCATAAGAGCACCTTGGTTCATTTTAAAATGCTGGCAACGGCCGCCAACACAGGACGCGGATGGAAGTCGAATTCGGTTCTAATTCGACCGATATCAATTGGAACAAAACGTCTAGTCGGTGCTGATGGCACCACCTTGACGACGCAGCCAGTATGAGCAGCAAAAAGCGTTGTCCATTGCTCATGCGTTGTCTGAATTCCACTAGCCACGTTATAAAGTCGCTCGCGACCTTCAGTAGCTATGCGCGGCAGGAGTTCGACTACGTCGTCAATGTGAATATAGTCCTTCGATGAGTCCATAGCCGTCTGCAAAACTATACGACCACTACGTGCCTCGCGCACAAGACTAGGAAGGAAATTAGCAGATTCTGCCTCGTCGCCACACACTACATTTGAAAGGCGCGCCACCCGAACACTGGAGCGCGCATCTTGCAGACATAATGACTCACCCATCAGCTTGGAGAGATTGTAGAGATCAGATGGATCCTTTGACAGCACTTTCAAGAGACTGTCCTCACTGCTAGTTGTGACGCGTGCGTAGACCCGAGTGGAGGAAAGATAGAGCAGAGACTCAAAATTTCCATTTTGGAGCAACTCTGCCAGTAATCTGACGTGTGACTCCACCGTGTCGTAAGGGCGCTGTCGAAAATCAGCCGTCAGACCAATAGCGTAAATCACATGACCCAACGGACGACTGTAAAGATTCTCACCACGACCTGGACTGAATACAACATCCCCGGCATCCCTCAAGTGCGCGGATAATTTTTGCCCGATGGTGCCGCTGGCGCCAAGTACTGTCCAATTCATTGCCGCTTTCCCACAACGCACAGGGGCTGGCCCGCATAAACTGTATAGGCATCCAACTCACCGCGCACGATAGAGCCCGCACCCAGCACACAACCTCGACGCAGGATGGCGCCGTCCAACAGTACGCAATTGGCACCAATCCAGACGTCATCCTCAATCACAATGCCTCCCTTTCCTGAAGAGAAACCCTGCTCGCGAATTAGTCGATTCTTATCTTTATAGGCATGATTGACAGGAGCAAAAGTACAATTGGCGGCGATAGCAACATGATTACCGATGCGGATGCCCTGCCCTGTATAAATTACGGAGCCCGAGTTAATGACCACGTGTTCCCCGATAAAGAGATCACCAATTCCTCCGGCAGGTTTAACTTTGACAAAGCTATCGATGACTGAATACGCGCCCACCTCAATCCGGCTACCTCGCAGCGAGTCTTCGATGTCGGCCAGCGGCGAGATAGAAGCAGTACTGGCGATCATGATCGTCATGTCAATCCCCAAGAATCCTAATTTCAGGGACGGCGACTAAAAACCGACCATTCCACTCCTTTATGTAATCGTGTTCGTGGGACACTTCAGCGAAGAGATTCCACGGCAAAATGATCACGAAGTCAGGCCTCTTTAACCTTAAAGTAGCAGGCGACATTATCGGAAGGTGGCTTCCTGGCATGAATTTTCCCTGCTTGGCTTTTGCTGCATCGCAAACGAACGACAGCAGATCAGATTTTACGCCCGCGTAGTTGAGCAATGTATTGCCTTTCGCAGCCGCACCATAGGCTGCTACCGTTTTGCCTTGGTATTTTTGCTCAATCAAGAACGCGAGCAAGTCATTCTTGATTCCATCGGCACGCGGCTGGAACCCCAGATACGTTTGCAGTTGTTGTAGTCCGCGATTTGCTTCTTCTTGCAACAATGTATCGACCGACCGCTGCGTGTCGCGCGGATCGTCCGCATGACAACCGTACACACGCAAACTTCCACCATGGGTATGTAGTTCCTCTACATGCCAAATTCGTAACCCAGCCGCTGCAAAAATTCGGTTTACGGTGTATAGCGATAAATAGGAAAAATGTTCGTGATAAACGGTATCGAACTGCGCCTGCTCGATCAGACGCATCAGATGCGGGAACTCAAGCGTGATGACACCACCCGGCCTTAATGCCTCTTTCAAGCCTCTGGTGAAATCGTTGATATCCGGAACATGTGCATACACATTGTTGCCTGCAATTAAATCCGCTTGTTTGCCCTGCTGAGCCAACTGCCGACCCAACGCCTCACCAAAGAATTCACGCAGCACCGGGATGCCCAGTTGTTCAGCCGCATCGGCAGTGCTATCGGTCGGCTCGATCCCCAAGCAAGGAATCCCAGCAGAAATAAAGTTCTTCAGCAGATAGCCGTCGTTCGAAGCCACCTCGATCACGTGGCTGGTAGGGGTTAGGCCCAGCTCTGTAATCATTTTCTCTGCATAGCGTTTGGCGTGCGCGAGCCAGCCGCTTGAGGTACTGGAGAAGTAGGCATATTCAGCGGTAAACAGTGCATCGGCCTCGGCATAGTCTTCGGTTTGCACTAACCAACAGTGGTCACAGACTTTGATCTTAAGTGGGAAATACAGCTCTGGGCGCGCGAGCGCCTCTTTACTCAGGTACGCATTCGAGGGCGGCGCAAAACCAAGATCCAAAAAAGTATGTTCCAGTGTCGTTCCACAGTGGCGACAGTTCATAAATCCATTCCGTGAAAGTCATCTGTCAACATGGAGTGGTTCGTGTCGCGCGCTGAGCGCTCTGCGATGGGCTCCGGCCAGTTGATAGCAAGTCTTGAATCGCACGGATTCAGAGCGCCTTCGGCTTCGGTGTTGTAGTCGGCAGTGTGGAAATACAGCATTTCACAATCGGGAGTAAGCGTCTGAAAACCATGCGCGAAACCTTCTGGGATAAGGTAACTCTGGTGACTATCTTCGCTGAGCAGAACGGCATGGTGCTGCAAGAAAGTCGATGAACCTCGGCGCAGATCAACCGCCACATCCCAGACTTGGCCTTTTATGCAAGTCACGATTTTGGTTTCTGCATGGGGTGGGTACTGAAAGTGGAGACCGCGAACCGTTCCCTTGTTTTGTGTGAGCGTGCGATTGATCTGAACTATGGTTCTACCATGCAGAAGCGAGTTAAGCATTTCTTGGCAGAAAAGCCGCTCAAGAAATCCGCGCGAATCACCAACTGGCTGGCGTTCGATGACTTGCAGGCCATGAATAGGTGTTGAATGTAAAACAAAGCGGCTCATGCGGCCTGATAGGCCTCAATTTGCTGGACGGATACTTCCGCCATTGACTGCCCGGCACGCCAAGCCTGATGCCATTCCACGGTTTCACTCAGAGTCGTCTCGATCGACCACTTTGGCGCCCAGCCAAGCTTCGCTTTGGCTTTTGCACTGTCAAGCTTTAGCAGGCCAGCCTCATGCGGTTGAGGCATTCCGTCAAGTTCCCAGTGCGCACCTGGGATTCTGTGGCAAAGCCATCCCAAAATCCAAGAGACGGGTTTCGCATCAGAGTCTTCTGGACCAAAGTTCCATGCTTCGGCGAATTCCGCACCATCGATTACCAGACGCTCAGCTAACATCAGATAGCCCGAGAGCGGCTCCAAAACATGCTGCCAAGGGCGCACGGCATTCGGCGAGCGGATGCGTAACGTTTCGCCAGCATCTACAGCACGCAGGAAATCAGGAATCAGTCGATCAACAGCCCAATCACCACCGCCAATCACATTACCCGCACGTACACTAGCGAGCTGAATTCCTGCTTCTGAAAGAAACGAGTTGCGATAGGCAGCAGCCGCCATTTCCGCGCAGGCCTTGCTGCTGGAATACGGGTCGCGCCCACCCAAGCGGTCATTCTCTCGGTACGGCCAAACCCATTCCTGATTTTCATAACACTTGTCGGTGGTGATATTAACAATGGCTTGCACTGTTTCAACATGACGCGCAGCTTCCAGCACATTCACCGTTCCTAACACATTGGTCGCAAAAGTTTCCACCGGTGTGCTGTAGGACTCTCGCACCAAAGGTTGTGCGGCCATATGAATAACGATAGATGGCTTTGCGTCTCGAACCGCCGCCGCCAGTTTTAGCAGATCCCTGATATCAGCAATAGTCGATTTTTGAAGACGCTCTTGCAGCTTGGTTGCGGCGTAAAAATGAGGTGTAGTGGGCGACGAAAGCGAATAACCATGGACTTTGGCGCCTAACTGACTCAGCCAAAGCGCAATCCAGCCACCTTTAAAGCCTGTGTGGCCGGTGAGAAAAACCGATCGGTTTTGCCAAAAGCCAGGATTCATCTCCAAATCTTCCAAGGTGCCTCGCCGGAATTCCACAAGTCCTCCAGCAGTTTTTTGTCACGCAAGGTATCCATCGGCTGCCAAAAACCGCGATGTTCGAAGGCCATTATCTGGTTCATTTTCGCCAACTGCGCGAGTGGCGCACCTTCCCAGCTTGTTTGGTCGCTATGAATCAAATCCAGACACTTGGGTGACAAAACAAAAAAGCCACCGTTGATCAGGCCACCGTCGCCGCGGGGCTTTTCGCAAAAGCCAGTCACCTGATCACCAGAACATTCCAACGCACCGTAACGACCTGGTGGCTGAACTGCAGTAACGCTAGCCAACTTGCCATGTTGGTGATGAAACTGGATGGTCGCACCGATATCCACATCACTGACGCCATCACCGTAGGTGAAGCAGAATGCATCTTCGTCTTTGATGTAGTCAGACACGCGCTTCAGTCGGCCACCAGTGAGGGTGTCATCGCCGGTATCCACCAAGGTGACCTTCCAAGGTTCAGCATTTTGCTGGTGAACCTTCATCGTATTGTTGGTCATATCAAAGGTCACGTCGGACATATGCAGGAAGTAGTTAGCAAAGTACTCCTTTATGACGTATCCCCTGTACCCGCAGCAAATAACGAAATCGTGCACGCCATGGGCGGAATAGAGCTTCATAATGTGCCAGAGGAGTGGCCGTCCACTGATCTCAATCATGGGCTTTGGCTTAAGGTGAGTTTCTTCGGAAATACGAGTTCCAAGACCACCCGCAAGGATGACTGCTTTCATAAGCGACCTCGGCCTATTTCATCAATCAATTGCAACAAACCTTGCCCAAGATCCACATGCATCGGTGGCGCATATTTACGTCCCAGCTTCGGTTGGTATGCATAGGGAGTACGAACATAATGTCCAGGTTGTTCACTAGGGATGAACTCGATAGCATTTTTCAGCCCAAGTATTTCCGCCAACATCCCCAGTAGGTCGAGTACGCGCATCGGTTCTTGACCAGTGAGTACCACGCTTTGGTTGCGAAAATCGTCATTCAGTGCTGCCACACTAGCACCGGCGGCGTCCTCAACATGGATATATTCACGCAAACTATCCGGGCTGCCTTCATATCGCAAGATACCCGTCTCCATAGCCTTTTTCACAATTCGGTATAGCCCGTTGCTCTCATCCGCACGCGGCCCATAAAGGGATCCGTAACGTAAGATGGTGTAGTCCAGCCCAAAGACTTGCTGATATTCCTCCACATAGTGTTCAGACGCCTGCTTACTGCAGCGATAGAAACCACCCTCTCGGCTATACACATACAAAGTACTGGCGTAAACAAAGCGCTTAACCTCTTGCAGGCGACATGCTTCGAGCACATTGACGTTACCAAGCACATTAATTTTGACGGTTTCCAGAGGCTTATAAAGGGCATCATTCAAATCGGCCAAAGCAGCAAAGTTATAAACCACATCGCAACCCTTGACGGCTTCTTGTAATGAATCAAATGCCAGCAAATCGCCAGCCTTCATGGCTTGACAACTTTGCAACCAAGGAGAAGGTTTTCGATCGTAAATCACCACCTCGTGCCCACCGGCGCTGAGCTGGTCAGCGACATGGCTACCTAAAAATCCGGAGCCTCCAATGACACAAACACGCATTATCAAAGACCTTCCCTTTGAACGTCATATTCCTGAGAAGGCACCAAAGCTTGCAGCGCTTGCCCAGTCAGACAACGAACAGCCTCTTCCGTAGCCTCAATCTCCATTCGCATACGACAGTCGATCGACATCGAGCCCATATGTGCGGTCAGCACACAACGCTCAATTTGAGCCAACGGGCCAAAATACGGTTCTCGCTCGAATACATCGATTGCGACGCCACTGAGATGCCCTGTCTCCATCACTTCTACCAAATCATGCTCATTAATAAGTCCGCCCCTCGCACAGTTAAGAAGCAAGGCATCAGGCTTCATTTTCAGCAACTGCGCCTTACGAATCATGTTTCTTGTGTGAGCGGTCAGTGGAATATGCAAGCTGATGATATCCGCTCTTTGATAAATTACCTCTCTGTCAACTAAATCAATTGTAACGCCGGAGGCTTCTTCGAGTGAGCGAGCTAACGGGTGACCCCTAACGTCGTTGAGGAGAATATGTCTTACCCCAAAACCGGCAAGCCCCCTGATCACCCCTCCACCGATGCGTCCTGCGCCGATGATGCCTATGGTTACCTCCGAGAGTCGCCGGCCAAAAAACCGATACCAGCCTCCTTCATGCATTCTAGTGTTGGAAAGGTGAATTGATCGAAGCAGTGTCAGCATTAGCCCAATGGTAAGCTCAGAAACGGCAGCTGCTGGCGCGTCAGGAGTGTAGCTAACCTGAATGCCTCGCCGCTCGGCAGCCAGCAAATCCACGTTATCGAGACCAATACCCACTCTTGAAATAAGTTTCAGCCGGTCAGCATTAGCCATGACCTTTTCAGTGATCGGCTCTGTTCCAGCAATCAAAACATCAAATCCGGAAACCATTTCCGCCAACTCGTCTGCGTTGAGTTTTCGACCTAAGGGATTAATAACGTAATCAATCCCCACTTGTTCTAGCAAATCCAGCGGTTGTCGATTCTTGTCCGCAAAAGGAACGGTGGTGATCAGCGCTTTGGGCATCTTGTGTTTCTCTATTTATGGGGATTCTGGTGCAGGCCGGTCAACATCAATTAGCTAGGTTGCATGTTTTACCAGCCGCGCAGGATGTTGCTGCATCGAAACTAAAGTGACCAGACCATTTCTAAGTGGAGCACGCTTCCCTACACCTGAAGCCAAAACCACTATAGATTGCGATCGTGCGATCATCACTAAAGTTATGGTAATGCGCTCTGCTGGTAGATTGGGTCCATTAACGGCAACTACTTTACGGCTTTTTTTAAACTACAGCACTGCGCGGAAATAGTAATGCAATATGGCCATCTTCGCCCACTACAAAAAGCATTTTCAAAGCGGTCCGGGAGGAGTTCCGCATAATGCTCAGCTACCAAATTCTTATCGCTTGACAGCGCTTCGACACGGTGAGCACGATATTATTTGGCAATACCAAACCGAAACAATGTTCGCATTGCTAAGGCACAGTTACTTTCTTCATGCTCGGGCAATACGAAACGCTCATCGCCGAAGAGAAAATCTATGTTGTGCGCCTGCTCAAATCCAGGAAGTTCCGCCCATGCCCGCATCAATCGGTCCGCTGAACGCTGCCCGTGAGAATGACGTTACAGCGATCACTCAACACTGACTTTTCAAAAACAACTGACTGAACATATCTTGCGGATAAATGCGCCCACTCGCTAGTTGGATACCAGATTATTTCTAGTTGCATTAGCAGATGCTTTTCTGCCCAACCGCCATCGCCCGAAACCGTTCGTTGGTCTGAGCCAGTTCGTTGAAGGTTCCTTCCGCTTTTAGCTCGCCCTTCTCCAGTAGAAAGATGGTGTCGCAGGCTTTCACTGTGTTGAGCCGATGCGCGATCAAGATGATGGTTATTTCATGCCCCAAGTTATGTAACGCCTCCATCACCACCTGTTCTGTTAAGTTATCAAGCGCGCTGGTAGCTTCATCGAGAATAAGCACCTGTGGGTTGTGGTATAGCGCTCTAGCAATACCGATTCGCTGGCGCTGCCCGCCCGACAGGCGTACACCGCGCTCACCAACGGTGGTTTCGTACCGCCGCGGCAATTCGTTGGTGACAAACTCGTGTAAGTTGGCAATTTTGGCCGCGCGCTCCACTGCAGCTTGGTCGATGTCTTTGGTATCTACTCCAAAAGCAATGTTAGCGGCTACCGTGTCGTCGGCCAGATAAATCTGCTGCGGCACAAAACCGATGGTACGCTGCCAGGCTCTTCGGTTATGTTCGGTAATGGCTTGGCCATCGACTTTTAGCGTGCCTTCTTGGGCCTCAAGCAATCCAAGAATCAAATCCACCGTGGTGGTTTTACCGCTACCAGTGGTGCCCACCAATCCCACAGTGCTTTTGGCGGGAATGGAGAGGCTTAAGTTTTTCAGCGCCGGCTTCAGCGCATTAGGGTAGCGGTACTGAATCTGGTTAACGGTGATGGCCTGCTTCAGCGCGATGGCGTCTTGGCTGGGGTTGGGAAGGGCTGGTTGGAGCGTCATGAGATCGGCATGCAGAGCATTAAGCGCCGGGCCGACAAAGCGCAGTTGCGTGACTGCCGCATAGATTTGTTGCAGGGCGGGCATCAGGCGATATCCGGCAAAGGCATAGAGCGCAATGAAGGGCAGAGCGCTGGCAAAGCTACCGGTTCGCACCATTAGATACAGCATCACCAGCAGCATGCCGCCGAAAGCAATGGCTTCTAGGACAAAGCGCGGCAGTTTGCTAACGACCTGCGCAGTGGCTTGGTGGCGAGCAAAGGTTTGCGCGGGGCCTGAAAAGCGATTGATATACACCTGCTCCAGCCCGCCGGCCTTAACTTCTTTGAAGGCGCCAAACGCCTCGCTCACCGCGGTAAAGCGACCGTAGTTGGATTTTACGCGTTCTTGGCCAATGCGCCAGAGAAAGCCGCGAGTGACTTTGAAAATGAGCGCGTAGCCTGCAGAGAGCGCGAGACCCACGATCATTGCGAGTTTTAGGTCGATCAGGATTAACAGCGTGAGCAGCGCGGTCGCAACAGCACTTTGGGCGACAAGGATCATCATGGGCGCAACACCATTGCTGATGACAGCGGTAACTTCTGAGAGAATAATTTTACCTAAATCGGCGCTATGCCGGCTGAGAAACCAGCTATAGGGCTGGTGCAGATAACCGACCACCAGACGCTTGCCGATACTGTATTCCCGCATCTGGGTAAAGCGCAGTTGCGCGTAGGTGGTGAGTGCCTTGAACGCCAGCGAGACCAGCAACAGCACAAAAACCAGAGCACCCAGAGCAAATAGGAACTGCTGGGGGTCGGTAAAGCCTAGATAAGTGTAGGCGGTGTTGAGGAATGCGTTGCTCTCTACCAACTCGGGATTGGCTAATAAAGCCATAAACGGCATGATGGACGCCACTCCGACTGCATCCAGTAAGGCCATTATGATGATCATGCACAGCAGCAAAAACGCTCGCTTGCGCTCTGGCGGCGTGAGCAGGTCGAGAAGTTTTTTTGTGGTGCGCATGCGACGACTAAGCCATCGAGCAGCGATAGGGGTGGTGCTTCATTTAACTATAGCTAACAATGGTTGTAATTTCTTTTGCACTAAATTTTACTCAACACTCACATTGACTGGATAGCCATTGGCCTTAAGCAACGCATTGCGCTTGGCTTCTTGCAGATCGCTTTCGACCATCTCTTGGCACATTTGCTTAGCGGTGATCTCTGGAGTCCAGCCCAATTTGACTTTGGCTTTGGATGGATCACCCAACAGAGCTTCTACCTCAGTAGGCCGGAAGTATCTCGAATCGATTTTAACGATGGTCTGCCCTACCACGACCGCAGGTGATTTATCGCCCTCAACTAATTCAACAACGGCCACTTCATCAACGCCCCGCCCTTCGAATCTTAGGATGATCCCCAATTCTTTGGCGCTCCACTCAATGAACTGGCGCACACTGTTTTGCACGCCAGTAGCAATGACAAAGTCTTCGGGCTGTTCTTGTTGCAGCATCATCCACTGCATGCGCACATAGTCCTTGGCATGCCCCCAGTCGCGCAGCGCGTCCAGGTTGCCCATATACAGGCAGTCTTCCAATCCCTGAGCGATGTTGGAAAGCCCGCGCGTAATTTTGCGCGTGACGAAGGTTTCACCACGGCGGGGACTTTCGTGGTTGAAGAGGATGCCGTTGCAGGCGTAAATTCCGTAAGCCTCGCGATAGTTGACCACGATCCAATAGGCGTACAGCTTAGCTACCGCATAGGGGCTGCGCGGGTAGAACGGCGTGGCTTCTTTTTGTGGTGTTTCTTGGACCAAGCCATAGAGCTCAGAAGTAGACGCTTGGTAAAAGCGGGTTTTCTTCTCGAGTCCCAGGATACGGATAGCCTCCAACAACCGCAGAGTACCCACTGCATCCACATCAGCAGTGTATTCAGGGCTTTCGAAGCTCACTGCCACATGGCTCATTGCGCCCAGATTGTAAATTTCGTCAGGCTGGATTTCTTGAATAATCCGGATGAGGTTACTGGTATCACTCAAATCACCGTAGTGTAGCTTGAACCGAGTACCCTCAATATGTGGGTCTTGGTAAATGTGATCCACCCGCTGCGTATTGAAGCTACTCGCGCGGCGCTTAATCCCATGAACGACATAGCCTTTCTCGAGCAGAAACTCGGTCAAATACGAGCCGTCTTGGCCGTTGATTCCCGTAATGAGCGCGACTTTTGGGGTGGTGTGATGAGCTGAATCCAATTGTGCTGCCCTCTAAATGACTGAATTAACGTTGCGAACCAAAAAATCGTGGTACGCAGTTCTAAGCCCTTCTTCTAATGACACCTTGGGTTGCCAACCCAGGGTATGAATTCGGGTGCTGTCCATAAGCTTACGCGGGGCACCATCAGGCTTGGTCGGATCGGTCTGTATTTCACCGGCATAGCCAACGGCAAGGGCAACAGCTTCTGCCAATTCCATAATGGTCACATCGTATCCCCAGCCCACATTGATGTGACTCAGCATGGCTTCGGTATGCTCATCATAAGAGGCTTTCGACAGGTTCATTACGTGCACACTGGCAGCGGCCATGTCGTCTACATACAAAAATTCGCGCCTGGGTGTTCCAGTGCCCCAGATGGTGACGCAACGCGTCTTTTTGACCTTGGCATCATGGAAGCGTCGGATGAGCGCTGGGATCACATGAGAGTTCTCTTGATGGTAGTTGTCGCCAGGACCATAAAGGTTAGTGGGCAAAACACTCCGGTAATCCACCCCATGGCTTTGCCTATACTGACGGTTGTAGCTTTCGCAAAGCTTGATGCCGGCAATTTTGGCAATGGCGTAGGGCTCGTTCGTGAGCTCGAGCGAGCCGGTGAGAAGCACATCTTCTCGCATGGGCTGCTCAGCCAACTTGGGATAAATGCAACTCGAGCCCAAGAACAATAGTTTTTGCACACCATGACGAAACGCCGCATCAATCACATTGGCCTGCATCATTAAGTTTTGGTAAATGAATTCAGCCGGGTAGGTGTTATTCGCATGGATCCCACCAACCTTAGCGGCAGCCAGATACACCTGATCCGGCTTTTTTGTTTCAAAAAAGGCATTCACAGAGGCTTGATTCGTCAGATCCAATTCCGCACGAGTGCGGGTTACGATGCGTTCCGCTGGGAGGCCTTGGGCCAATAGATGGCGAACAATCGCCGAGCCCACCATGCCCCGATGGCCGGCAACATAGATTTTAGATTCAGTGCTCAAATGCCAACACCATCATAGTTATCGTCAAACCGTACAACTCACCCGTTACCAAAACCACTGATCGACTGGCGCTTATAGCAGCTCCATGTGAAGAGGCGATTAGGCAGATCTCTTAACAACTGACCGCTCCACTGCTCCATATCCACACACCGATCAACCAGAATTTCACACCCGATAAGCCCGCATGTGAGGGTGCTCACAACCCCTTCCCCGATAACTCCGCCTCGAGCTCGGCAATTTCCTCTTGAATCGCATCGTATTCTGCATACTTCCGGACCAGAAACTGTTTGGTGAGCCTGGCTTTTTCAACAACACCATCTGGGGTGAGCACATACCAGTAACCGGCTTTGTGTGGGCTCTGCCGAAAGTTTTCGACCTTGACCAAGCCCTTCCTGACCAACGCTCTCAAGACGTAGTTCGTCCGACTGAGCGATAGATCAATACGCTGTGCCAGTTCGCGTTGCGTCACGTCAGGTTTCGCGTCCAACGCCCGCAACATCTGCAGTGCTCGCGCTTCTTGCGGCTTCATTATCAAATTGCGTGTTTTTTTCTTTTGTTGAGGGGGGGGTAGACATCGTTAACAGAAGGCTCGTTGAGCGCAAATCCTCCAGGCAGGCTACCGCCCGGTGAATGTGAATGATTCGCCGTTATGAGGATGACGCTAACAGATGTTCTGTGACAGAACAATGAAAATTCATTAATCAGCCCTTAGACTTTCCGGCAAAGTGCGACGGGGAATTCGAGGGATTGCAGCTTCCCCAACACCTCCAAAAGGATGGATACACGGTCTTCCGTTGCCGCCACCACGCGGCTGATCAGTCCCTGAAATGGGCCCTCAACAATCTCGATAGTCTCTCCAACCGCCACAAAGGCAGTCGGCTTCTCACCATTCAACTGAGCTTCGGCATTTCGGATCGAGTCGATTAAGGTCTCAGGACAGGCGACCAAGGCCGTCCCCAGTCGCACCAAGTGACTTACCCCTCGCGTCGACTTCACCGGCGCGATGGATTGCTCGGAATGCTCAGGCTGCACAAACAAATAGCGCGGGAACATCGGACGGATCTGCTGCATCCACTGCCCACGCAGGCGCTTGGATTCAGAGATCTTCGGCAGATACACCGAGAAACCTTGATACGCAAGTTCAGTCTCGGCACGCACCTCCTGGGAGGGCTTACTGTAAACAACGTACCATGGCAGTGATTGGGTGAAATTAAACATCCGACAATAATAACCCAACGTTCAAAAACAGAACAACTAGATTGATGAGAGCAATAGACGTCGACGATTGGACAAAGATTACGAAACCATCCTCGATTCACGTGCTCAAAGGTTTCACGATCACCTAGCGAGTACCAACATGCGCAAATCGCCTTATGACACATGTTCAAAAAACACCAAAATTTCGACACATTGAGCAGTCATGTCGATTCAATCGACATCACTAAACGCATCAAAGGGAGCCTGAATCATGACGGGATACTATCCCTCGTTAATCGAGGAGGCGGCCGCACTCTGGGAAAGCCTGTCGCAAAATCATCCCTTTATGGATGGCAATAAACGAGCGGCTTTTGCTGCGACTTATGTCTTTCTGTTGATCAATGGCTTGAGGATCAGCGCGACCGATGAGGGGACACAGTCCTTTGTGCTTGGGTTGTACGAGACCCGGCAACTTCAGTTTGAGCATCTCCGGAGGTGGCTATTGGACAACACTCAGCCGGCATAACTTTTAAATGGTTCGTTTCAGTTGGCGGCTCGGGTTCGACCATGACCACCATTCTCGCTCGCAATAAACAGAGTTTTACAAGCGGAATCGGACTCGATTGCCGCCCAAAGCAATAGAGCAACATCGAGAAGGAGGCTCATATTGAGCTTCCGAACATCTCTGCAATCTCATCTTCACCCAACCGATTGACATGATCGGGCACCACAGATTGCCCAGCCAAAAAACCAATCCGCTTCTGTTGACCTGGCTCCGTATCAATCGCCGTGACACGCACCAATGGTTTACCGGCTTTCGCGATGATGAACGCCTCGCCCTGCTGCGCGTGTGCGACCAACTCGGATAAACGCGTCTTTGCTTCACGGATGTTAAGTATGTCCATG
>Ga0209654_1000631_pt1 | contig 32837 bp, 54 predicted proteins | sample SaaInl1SG_22_DNA_FD_184646 | JGI IMG/M metagenome (GOLD analysis project Ga0209654, IMG submission 184646) | Marine microbial communities from expanding oxygen minimum zones in the Saanich Inlet - ESP_161SG_22_DNA (SPAdes) (version 2) | ecosystem: Environmental > Aquatic > Marine > Intertidal... | reverse complement strand
TAACATACCATACTTCTGTGAATATGGGTGCGCCAAACAGTAATGATAAAAACGTAGATAAGAAGCTAGAGTGCATAAGCAACTGCTATGATGTGTTTGAAGAAGCTAAAAGAATATACATTGCTACCGATGAAGATGAGAACGGTAGAAACCTACAGGAAGAGTTGGTTAGACGGTTTGGAGCAGAGAAATGCTTATTAGTCGATTTAAAGCCGTTTAAGGATGCAAATGAGGTTCTAGTAGCCGAAGGAGTAGAAAGTCTCCAGAAACGCCTTAAAATAGCTTCTAGCCCTAAGATAGAGGGTGTTTTTTGTGTAGATGATGTAGCTGAATCTATGATCGATGGATTTCACAATGGTCAGGAGAGAGGAACGACAACTTACATTCCAGAAGTTGATAAGGCGTGGACGTGGAGAAATGGTGAGGTGAATATTTGGACAGGCTATCAGAACGAAGGAAAGACATTATTCCTTAACCAATTGGCGACCCTTAAGGCTGCTATGGATGGATGGAAGTTTGCTGTATTTAGCCCAGAGAATATGCCCATCAATGACTTCTTTAACGATATTATTGAGATGTATGTTGGTCGTTCAGCAGACCCTCATCACAAGAATATACAGATGAGTAAAAAGGAGTATAAAGAGGCTATGGATTTTGTGAATAAGCATTTCTATATCATTTATCCTAAGAAGAACTTTGAACTAAGCAGTATATTCGAAAGAGCAAAGTATCTAGTAAAAACTAAAGGTATCAGGAGTTTAATCATTGACCCATACAATACGATTCAGCATAAGTTACGTTCTGGCGAAAGAGAGGATTTATACATCTCTAGGTTTATGTCAGAGCTAAAGCGTTTTGCCTTAGATCAGAAAATATCAGTACATTTAGTGGCGCATCAGGTTACGCCAACAAAGACTGAAGAAGGTCGTTATATTAAGCCTGACGTCAATAGAATAAAGGGTGGGGGTACTTTTGCTGATAAGGCTGACAATGTGATGTTTATATGGCGACCAGACAGGGCTTTGGAATTTAGCTCGACTTTAGTTACCTTTGGGTCACAGAAGATTAAGAAACAGAAATTAGTCGGTATTCCACAGGAGATAAACGAGATAACATTTAGTATGAAAGAGCAAAGGTATTATTTTAATGGCAAGACGCCATTCACTAAAGTAGATGAGTTACGTACAGGACATAAAAGTAACGTTACCGATCTGGATCAAATCTGGTAAGAAGAAGAGGTATCTTAATCTTAACCAGTACCGTAATTGGCACTTTCAGGTAAGTAACAATATAAAGAAGACGTTTAAGGAGCAAGTCGGGGGAAACCTCGACTTTTCTATTTTAGGTGAGATTGAGATAGAATACGTATACTATGCGCCAGACAAAAGAAAAAGAGACTTAATGAATGTAATAGCTGTAGCTGATAAGTTCTTTCAGGATGCTCTAGTTGAATATGGATGCATTGAGACTGACGATACAGATACAGTAGTAAAGATTACTTCTTTGTTCGGAGGTGTTGATAAAGAGGACGCTAGGATTGTTGCAACAATAAAACAATTTAAAACAACGTAATATGCACGTAAAAATATTCCCTATTTATGGGATGACATTCGGAGTGAATTATTGGGACACTCATATGCTACCTGAAGATGATCCGCATCCAGAAGATTTATCACCAGAATATATGATACAGGTTTTTATCGGTATATTCGGAATATCATTTCATTGGTGGAACGATTAATTGATAGGCTTGCTGAAAAGCATATAGATTGGATTCATATGGCTAGGTCATTTGGATGCAATGAAGATGAGGCTAATGAGCTGGTACAGTCGATGTACGTTCGACTAGTGAAATACATAGATGATCCAGAAAGGATTATGTATAACGAGAAGGAGCTCAATAGTTTCTATGTTTACGTTACGCTTAGGAATTTATTCCTATCTAAGGTACACAAATGGAAGGTAGATGCCGACTTAAATAATTCAAACGCTGGAACTAATAGCTTAATGAATACATATGAGTACGAAGATAGCTTTGAGAATCTAATTGGCGGAATAGAAGAGATGGTCAATAGCTGGTACTGGTATGATAAGAAACTATGGGAAATACATTTTAAGAAGCAACTTAGTATGAGGGCAATATCTTCTGTGACTAGGATAAGTTTAAGCTCTATATTCGGAACTTTGAAGAATGGAAAGACAAAAGTAAGGAACGCTTTTGAGAAAGAATGGAAAGAGTACTTAGAGGCTAAACAGGATAAATATAGAAAATAATATGGAAGAATTTAAAGGCGATAAGCGCACAAGAGCCTACCGAGATTGGAAGGCTAAACAAGAAAAAGAAAGTAAAGGTCTAGGAGACACCGTTGAGAAGGTGCTAGAGAAGACAGGGGTGGCTAAGGTGGCTAAGTTCATCTTAGGCGAAGACTGCGGCTGTGATAGTCGTAAGGAGCTTCTAAATCGAATGTTTCCTTATGAGAAGCCCAATTGCCTAACGGAAGATGAGTATGACTACCTTGCTAATTTCTTTGGCGAAAGAAGAGCTACTATAACATCAGAGCAGCAGAAGAGCTTAGTGAATATATATAACAGGGTCTTCAATGACAATGTAAAAGGAACCAGTTGCGCTCCCTGTTTCGTTAACAGCATTCTCAAAAAGTTAGAGAAGGTGTATAGAAAATACAAATGAGAAACTGGAAAGAAGAGGATTTGTTTAACTACCTGAAAGAAAATTACTACCCTGACTTAGTTAAGGCTAGTGACCCGACTAGCAGGTGGGACTGTTATTCAGCTACAGCTAGTCATAGAATAGAGCTTAAGTGTCGTACATCTCATTATGATAAGTTGATGATCGAGAATAAGAAGCACAAGGCTATGTTAGATAAATGTAGGGGTACATTTGAGATACCTATGTATATTAATTCAACACCAGAGGGTGTATTTAGATTCAACCTAAAGACGTTTAGACCTAGGTGGCAATCTATGAGACTAAGAAAGACAACCCACTTCAATGACGCCAATAGGGTAGAAAAGCAGGTAGGGTTCTTATCGATAACAAAAGCAGATAAATTATGAGTGATTCAGTAACAAAGTATTTTGAGAATGCTTCATCCAGCTCGCCAATAGAAACAGAGCAGGTTGACAGTATTGTACAGAATGTTATACGTAAGTACAACAACAGAAGTAAGGTTGGTATAAATAAGTACGGGACAACCTTAGAGGAGTCTAAAGAAGACACAATTGCATTTATCAGACACCTACAGGAGGAGATGATGGATGCTACGCTATATTGCGAAAAACTACTAAAACTAATGAACAATGCCAATTAAGATGCAACCTAAGAAGTACGAGGAGCAGAAGGAATTTAACCGCAGATGTATGAACAATGCAAAGCTGATTAGCGAGTACCCAGATAGGGATCAGCGTTTTGCAGTATGTCAAACTGTGTGGAAAGATAACTTCAATCCTAAAAAATAATTTGGTAGTATTAAAATTTTGTTTATCTTTGATGCAAAGGAAAACATTATGAAGATATTATTAACAATTCTAAAACCGTTCAAACTAGCAATGGCTCTTGTGTTGCTCTTTTTGTTCTACATCATTGAGACTATACTTATGGTATTGTACGTCTCTATTGAGTACCCACTATCATTCCTACTGAATAAGACCGAACGAGTAATTAAGTACTTAATAAAAAACATTTAAGATGGGAGCAACTAAAAGAGAATTCGAGAAATTACAGTTTGAGGACATTCTAGGAGAAGAAGCTAGAGTCTACCACAAATGGCTAGAAGAAGAAGAGTATAACAGGTACTTGCCTAAATATACAGAGCGGTACTACGATAAAAAATAGATTATGATATTTACTTTAGATGGTAAGGCTTGGCGAGAAAGTGAACTTCTGGAAAAGATGAAGGACGACCCATTCTACTTTGGTTATATGGGAGAGAACAGTCTATCATCTTCTTCAATAAAACTTTTGTCGAAAGACCCACTAAAGTATATTAACAGTATTGGTGGTGATAGCGGACATAAATCTGCATTTGATTTTGGTTCGTTATTCCATTGGTATGTTCTAGAACCAGATGTGTATAAAAAGCAGGTGTTTGTTGATGTGGACAAAAGAGCTGGGAAGGTTTGGAAAGAAGCCTTAGCAGAAAATGATAGGGTTTTCCTTCAGAAGGATAAAGAGAAGGTTGAGGAACTAGCTGAAACATTCTTATCCTGTTCTAAGATAAAAGATATACTGGAGAAGTCCACGCCTGAAGTTCCTGCTGTAGGTTATATAGATGGCTTATGCTTTAGGGCTAAGGCAGACATACTAGGTGATGGTTACATTGCAGACTTAAAGACCTGTCAAAGTCTTAAATGGTTTAAGAGTGATGCTAGGAAGTTTGGTTATGCAGCACAGGTATATATCTATTGCAGCCTATTCAACATTACATATGACAACTTTGTTTTCATCGCCATAGATAAGTCGACAGGTGAGTTCGGATTCTTTAGTGTATCTGAAGGGTTTTACTTATCTGGAAAGGAAATTGTTGAGCAGGGTATATATAACTACAGGAGAATATCAGAGGGTGAGACGGAGTTTGAGCCGTTCTATGTAGAAGATATATTATGATTTATACAGATAAAGATGAGTGCTATAAAGATATATTAATATCACTTACAACTGGAGTGCTAGAGGAAGAAGATTTAGGAGTGCTAAGGAAGTACTACGAAGAGATAGAACATTACGAATGCTGTCAAGGGATAGCAGAGGCTTATAAAGATTATAAAAAACTATTATATGTTAACAAAGGAGATACGGAGTAGAATAGAAGAAGAATTACAGATCGACCTAGATCAGAGAACAGCTAATGGAAGACACTTAAGGCGTAGGGATCACGTTTATGCTAGGGCGTTATATTACGGAATATGCAGAGAGGTTACCAATCTTAGTTTGGATGAGATAGGAAAGACATTGGATCAGAATCACGCAACTGTCCTGCATTCGATTAAGAATGTGTTTAGTAATTTAGAATTTTGGTCAGAGAAGTTTTACATTCGGACATACAATAAAGTATTGAGTGAGGTAAAGCCAATAAAAAAGGCTTTGAAAGATGAGAAAGCTAAGAATAAGAGCTACCTTCAGTTACTCGGTCAGAACGCTCTTTTGCAGTCTATGTTAGATAAAGCCAATGATGAGGTTGAAAATTCAGGAGAATACAGAGAGAAGTATATTAAAGCAAACGTTAGGCTACAACATCTGAAAGGTTTGATACTAAAGAAGCAAAGCATTTCTGCCGCTAAGAATTTTATAGCTGAATTAGAATTGATAAAAGAATAGATATGTTTTACATAATAGGCGGAGTTATATTGTTAGTAATGTTATATACAGATAAATAATATGGAAGAAGATAAGCCAAAAAAGGTAGACGGTAGAAAGAATAATGGTGCAGTTAAAGGTGTCTCCAGAGGACAGGGTAGACCTAGAAAGGTAGCTGATAAGGATATGAACAGGCTTACCCTTTCTGCACTAAGGAAGACATTCGGTAGCGAAGAGAAGATGTGGATCGAGGTAGCTAAGTTAGCTAAGGGAGGTTCGTCTAAGCATTGGGACTATCTAATGAATTACAGGTATGGTAAACCTAAAGAGATGCAACAGATAGATGTTACCACTAAAGTAAATATACCTGTGATTGATTTCGCCCAACCAAAGCCAATAGATATAACCCATAAAGAAGTTAAAGATGAAAGAATCGAAGCTAATAGAAATGAAGAACAAAATAGAACGACTGGAGATGATAGTAGTTCTATGCCTAGAGAAAATTGAAACACTAGAAAGACTAGTAACAGAACTTAAACCAAAGGAAGATGGAGAAAAAAATGAGCATATCGAACAGAGCAATAATTGATGCCTTTCAAAAAGGTTATCGATGTGACGATGATGGAACAGTTATAAAACCAGATGGAAGCATCAAAAAGTGTCATATTTCAGCAGAAGGCTACAGTAAATTTACCTATATACTAGGGGGAATACCTAGACCGATTTTAGTACATCGTTTTGTTATGTTCTGTAGAGTAGGTGATAGATTGTTTACTGAAAAACTGTGGGTGCTTCATAAAAACGACATAAGTACAGACAATTCAGTTAAAAACCTTTATCTTGGAACCGCAAAAGATAATGCAAGAGATAGGCTGGATAATGATGGACAAGTAAAGAGAGGAACATATAAATTATTGTATAGTGAGATACACAACTACTATTTGGTTTTCGGTCAAAAGAAAACCTGTCAAAAGTACAATATTTCCCAGCATACTTTACGTCGTATAATAAAAAAATATAAGAATGCAAAGCATACAACTTCATCCCAAATATCAATCCCTTTTTAACAGCGACAGTAGGTACTTTGTAATCACAGGAGGAAGGGGTTCTGGTAAATCATATGCCGCAACCCTTTTTCTTAATCTACTAACTTATGAAGAAGGCAATGGTATACTGTTTACTCGATATACTATGAGTTCTGCTTCTATGTCTATTATCCCTGAATTTAACGATAAGATTGAGATGATGGGCGCACAGGACAGCTTCACTATAACAAAGAACGATATAAGGAATAAGCATACAGATAGCTTCATTTACTTCTCAGGTATTAAGACAGCTTCTGGTGACCAGACCGCCAAACTTAAATCTATTAGCGGAATAAATACTTTCGTACTAGATGAAGCAGAGGAGCTGCTAGATGAAGAGAGCTTCGATAAGATTGACTATTCTATACGGGCTAGAGGGGTAAGAAACCGAGTCCTGTTAATCCTAAACCCCACTACTAAGGAGCATTGGATATACCAGAGGTTCTTCCAGAACAGAGGTATTCCAGATGGATTCAACGGCACACAGGATAACGTCACCTACATACATACTGACTACAGAGATAACATAGAGAATTTATCGGAATCTTTTGTGAATCAGGTTAAGGATATGAAGATACGTAGACCAGATAAGTATAAGCACCAGATTCTAGGTGGATGGCTACAGAAGGCTGAAGGTGTAGTATTCGATGACTGGCAGATGGGTAGGTTTAATGATGAGATGCAACTAACCTGTTACGGATTAGATATTGGATTCAGTAGGGATGAGAGCGTACTTACTAAGGTATCTATAGATAAGCAGCGTAAAATAATTTGGGTTAAGGAGATGTTCTATAAGAAGGGTCTAGTGACCTCCAACATATTCGACCTATGCCAAAGGCACGCAGGTAAGCAGCTAATAGTCTGCGATAGTAGTGAGCCTAGGCTTATCGCTGAACTCAATTCTAGGGGTCTTAATGTAACGCCAACAGTAAAGAAGAAAGGGTCAATCCTAGCAGGTATAGCTCTTATGCAGGACTACAATATAAACTTAGATGGCGAAAACCTAGTCAAAGAATTTAACAACTATGTATGGGATGTCAGGGGTGTAAAGCCTAGAGATGCCTATAATCACGGTGTAGATTCTATGCGTTATGCTATAGAGTATCTATTGCTAAGAACAAATCCAAAAGGGATGTATGTAATAAAGTAAAAAAAGTTTTGGTATGTTGAGATATATTTTTATATTTGAGTAATAAATTTTGTTTCATAGATTTAATTTTGGTTAATTATCATTAAACCCCTAGTTTTTGTCTTCTGGGGGTTTTTTGTTTCAATTATTTTGGTAGTTCGAAAAAAGGTTATATATTGCACCTAGTTAAACATATATATTGATAAAACATAATGTTATATCAGCATATAACTTAAAGAAAAAAAGGAAACACAATGAACAAATTACTATTTCAAATTATCGACAGCCTAGTATCAACAGGCAAAATCTTTTCAGCTAACTTTACTAAGGCTGACGGAACAGAACGTACAATGTCCTGCAGGGTAGGCGTACAGAAAGATCTAAAGGGCGTAGGGCTGCAATACGATAGACGTAAGGCTCACAATATCATTGTATGGGATATGAACGCCAATGGTTACAGAACTATTAAGACAGACCGCTTAAATTGGATTAAGATAGAAGGCGAGAAGTATAATTTTGATGAAATATGAACGAAGAAACTAGAGGTGCAAAAGATTCGCCTCCAATGCCTAGTGATTTCTGGCATTATGCTTACAATCCTATAACAGGATTTCCAATAGAGAATAAGAGATCAAAAACAGTATTTAGAAAGATACCATATGAGAACAAAGAAGAATAGTTACGGAGATGATGTGTATGCAAACTACTACACAGAGAAAGAAGTGGCTCTTATGTCGAGCTTAGTTACACACCACATAAAGACATTGGAAGGTCTTTTAGATAATGGAGAAGTAGCGTTGCCAGACCATAAGAAGTGGATGTATGAACTAGAAGATAAATTAGAATTATAAATTATGAACCAACCAGAAGATTTCAACGTAGAGGTAAAAGAAACCAGCAGAGAAGACTACTACTCTTTGAGCATAACCTATCCGAACTCAAAGCCTATAGAGATAACACTAGAGCGATCAGAGGCTAGATATCTTATAGGGAAGATAGACAACGCAATATAAATGTGAATTCAATACCCCCTTGTGAATTTAATACCCTTGTGAATCTAATAGGGTCAAATGTGAATTCAATACCCCCCTTAGTCGGGGGTTTCTTTTTTCCATATACTATGCGTGCATAGTACTTCAGCGTTTTAACGCTAATTTGTTGCAGTCCTATTATATATATAAGGCTTATTTAGAATGAATATAAATAGCGTTTTTTCGCTATTTTTGTTTTGCAGTTGGAAAAATTAGTTTACATTTGTACCAATAATTAACACTAACAAAAATTTATCAATTATGAGATTCGAAATTTTAGACAACAGAGCGGATGATGTAAAAGAATGTAAATACTTTGTAGCTTCTTTGGATACTGATCGCATCATAGGCGTATCATCAAAAGCGTTCGCAAAAGAAATTATAAAATATTGGCAGAATTGGGATTTTGGGCAATATGATGATGATGGTGCAAATATCGATTTAAATGCTCCAGGGAAATTAATAAAGTAAAAATAACAATTAACACTAAATTAAATTTATCAATTATGAGAAACAAAGAAACAATATTAAACGCCTTATTTCTAGCCTTTTTAATGGGTGGAATTTATAGTGCTATTATTTACTTACTGCCATTTGTGGCAAGCTTTAACCTTAACTAATCACTAACAATAAAAAGACAAAAAATGTACACAATACCAAAAAAATTATTATCGAACGGCAATACCAACGCCAAAACAAAGAAAAACGATCTTAAAACGTTTATTCTTTATCTTTCACCATATAACCAGAACAGTAAAGGTATAAACATATGCCCAAAGGCATCCAAAGGTTGTGCGGCATCCTGTTTATTTTCAGCGGGGCGGGGTGCTTTCAATAGCGTAAAAAATAGCCGTATAAACAAAACAGAATTCCTTTTGGCTAATAAAGAAACTTTTATCCAGCAGCTAGCAAAGGAAATTATAACAAAACATAAAACCGCCTTAAAAACAGGCGTAAAAGTTGCCTTTCGTTTAAACGGTACGTCCGACTTAGATTTCATTTATTTACTTAAAAAATACGCTGCTTTAGACGTCGAAACCTTATCCAATGCCGTCTTTTATGATTATACAAAGATATTAGGTAAAGTAAAAAAGTATATTAATCATAAAAACTACTTTTTGACCTTTAGTAGGGCTGAAGATAACCAAAACGAAACTTTGGAAGCTTTAAAGCTAGGCGCAAATGTAAGCGCGGTTTTTTTAGGTGATTTGCCGAAAACCTACAAAGGGTTTAAAGTAGTAGACGGTGACAAATCGGATGATCTAATGATCAATACTAAAAACAGTATTTTAGCCTTAAGCGCAAAAGGTGCAGCAAAGAAAGATCAAAGCGGCTTTGTGATCAATACCGATCCCGACTTTAAATTTTTATAATTAACCAAAGTTAATTACTATCCCATGGGATAGTAATTAACTAAATTAAATTTATACCAATGAAAGAAATAAAAGAAATAGTCAGCAATTGTTGTGGTGCTTCATTATGGCATACAGAAACCGAAATTTGCAGCCAATGTTTAGAGCATTGCGAATCTGAAGAAATATAAACAATATGAGACCAATTCAAAAGAGAAATTTTATTGCATACTATATAGAAATAAAGTTAAAAGAAAGGGATGAAAATTTTAGCCTTTCCGATATGATCCAAAAAATAAGCCAGTTCAGATATACAGAACAGGCCCACAACTTTGAGCAATACCAAAAAGAAATATTGCAATATTATAAAAGTATTGAGGACGAAAACCCCGAACAAACTTATAAGGAAACATTAATACAAAAAAACATCATACAATGAAACTAACCACAAAGCAAATTAACGCTAAAATAAAGCACCTCAACGGCGTTTTAAACAGTAACCCGATAAAACCTATAAAAGACAAAGCCGAACGCCTTAAAACGTTTTATTTGCGCTTATTAGATCCAGTACAAAGAGAAAGAGAATACCATCACCGCAAACAATTGGCAACAGCCTTAAAAAGTAGCGCTATTTTTTGGCGGGATAATACAACTACATTAAACATAAAAGGAAAAATAATTACATTATGAAAACTAAAAAAGAACTACAACAGGAAATTAAGCAATTAAAAGAAATGGTTGAAAGCTTAAAACAATTTCGATACATCCACGAAATAAACACACTTAGCGCCTCAGATGGTGAATTATGTTTGTCATATGGGGAACCAAATAAACAAAGACATCTAATTTTTAACGCCGCTAATCTGTTACAGGATTTGGCGTCAATCATATCTTTAACAGTCAAAGAAAGTAATAAAATTAGATTGATGCACATTGAGCAAATCAAAGAAGCATTAAACGAAATGAAATAACAACACTATGAAAACGAAAAACATTTGCAACTTTTGCGGGTATGATAACCCCGAAGAAAATTTTAATTGTGAAGGCGAAGATTGTGGCGCACCTTTAGACCTTAGCATTGAGATAAATGACTTTGGTTTACCTGAAATAAAATAAAATTAATGACGTTTTTAGATTAACTAATTAAATTTATAGGGGGCTTTTAAGCCCTCTTTTTTTGTGCTATATTTTTGTAAGTTGTTGGAAATCATTGTAGATTGAATTAAAAAAGGTCGATTTGATAGCCCTGTTTGCCATTTTAAAGCGATTTCCTGCACTTTTACCTATTGAGTGGTATATTGGTATGCCTGAAGCAATTTGAGTGGCTTAAATGGGCTTATTTGAGGTACTCTGCCGAAAAGGGAACGTATTATACCTTATTACCCTACTCTCTACACAGGACTTAGTTTCCAACTGACAGATACATTTGCTGGTGTGACTGTAATTGACTATATTTGTGTATGGCTAAGAGGCAAAATAAGATAAGTGGTATACCTATGTACAGGGAAGATCAGGATAAATGTATGCATTGGTGTTTCTCTAATGGCATTAAAATACATATAAACTTAGGCGAAGAGTATCTGACTAAAGAATGGAGGACATCAGGTAAAGAAAGGTACAAAGTTAGTGTGACTAAGATTAAGAATCCTTACGAGGATAGCTTAGTTAAGATATTTGTCGACAATAATGGAATAATAGCTTTATCGCCAAATTCCTATACCCAGCAGGAGGCTAACTTAAAAATCTATGAATTATACTGTCACTACTATGACAACAATAAATAGATGCATCTCCAACTGTCATTTTGTCACATATATATATAATAGTATATATAATATAACTAAGGTTTTATATATATCTTACATACAGTATACAAGTATACAGTATATATACACTAATGTATATAGTATGTATAAATACTTTATGTATGTATACAGTATGTATAGAGGTGCCAATCTATCAGATGGAAGTTACCTTCAGTACACAAACCTTAAAACCAGTTAATACTTAGATGGAAGAAGTAAAGTTAATCGTACCAGACAGCTTAGATGAGATATCCTTAGGGCAGTACCAATATTATTTGGGCGCAATAAAGGGTAAAGATGAGGTAAAGGATGCAGAGTTTATCAACAAGAAGCTCATAGAGGCGTTTTGCGGCATCGAATACGACCTAGTGGATAAGATACCTTACCGAGACATAGAAAGTCTCTTAAAAGTGCTTAAAATGGCTTTTGAGAAGGATTATGATCTTATTCGCCACTTCAAACTGTTGGATGTTGATATGGGATTCATTCCTAAACTAGATGATATGTCTTTAGGTGAGTACATCGATATAGAGAATTACTTCGGAAACTGGGATGATATGCATAAAGCTATGGCTGTACTATACCGTCCAGTCAATTTTAGGAAGGGCGAAAGATACACTATTGCTCCATATGACCCTAATGATGAGATAAACGAGTTAATGAAAGAGATGCCGTTAAGTGTTGTGATGAGTTGTACGCTTTTTTTTTATCATTTAGGGATCGAGTTGTCAGCGACTACCCTGAACTTTATGGAGAAGACTCTTCAGAAAGAGGAACTAACATCTCAAGTGAGGATGGCTTTGGAAAAAAGTGGGGATGGTATCAAAGTGTCTATGCGCTTGCTAAAGGAGATGTCAGAAGATTTGATGAAGTTACGAAAGTCTCACTCCACCAATGCCTAACATTCCTAACGTTTGAGAAGGAGAAGAATGAACTAGAAGCTAAAATGATACGAAAACAATATAAACAATGAAAACATACTACAACTTAATCGATAAGCTATTCGCCTACTTAGATGGCAGCAGTTTGATCAATACAGTTACCTTTGGCGATCTATTAGAGGTAGATTTGTCAAAGCAGACAATATTTCCGTTAGCCCACGTTGGCATATCTTCTATTACCTTTCAGGAATATATTATGACCGTATCTCTGAATATAATTGTGATGGATATGGTTGATGATGATAAAGATGATAAATTATCTAAAGATAACCCACACCTAGGCTTAGACAATACTCACGATATTCACAACTCACTACTGAATGTTATAAACGGTATCCAATCTTCTTTACGTAGAGGCGGTATGTATGATGCTAACTACGAGATAGAAGGAAACCCTACAGCACAATTATTCGAAGATAGATTCGAAAACAAAGTAACAGGATGGTCGATGACAGTTAATATTAATATGCCAAATAATGATATGGCGTTAATTAATGCAGACGGAAGCCAATGTCCATAAAAACTAAAAATACTAACGCATACCTAAAGAGCTATTCTGATAAGCTAGTTTCATTACTCAAAAGAGAGATGGACACACCTCAACCAGATAGACAAGGGTATGCTAACCCTAGAATCACCAATACTGGTGCTGCTAGAGATAGTATTAAGTGGACGCTATCTAGCCAAACAGAAACAGGACTAGGTATCGACATTGTTGGTATAGATTATTTAGAGGAAATAGGGTTAAACGAACAGAATCAACCAAAAACAGTAAATGTAAATGAATTAGCTCAATGGATAGTAAGCAAGCCAGTAAACTACAAGTCGGTTCGGGGAGTACAAAGTCTGGAGGGTCTAAGCACCAGTACTCCAAAGGTACAGAATCTAGCAAGGTTAATTCAGCGAAAGATAGCAAATCAGGGAGTTCGCCCAACGGGATTCATAAACAGAATCGTAAAGGAACAGTTAAAAAACCTAAAGGTAGTTGCTCCTGTAGTGGAGGATGTAAAAGAGTCTGTGGAGGATATTCTAAAGGAGGCAGGCTTTGATCTCAAAGGTAAAACAATAAAATTCGTATAATGGCGTCAGAAGAAGAGTTAAGAAAAATAAATGTAAGAAGTCCATACTTCGTAAATGTAACTAAGCCTGTTTCTGAGGGCGGAGTTGAAAGCGATGATACAGGAGGTGGAGAAGAACCGTTTGAAGAACCAACAGAGCCTGTAGTTGAAACCACTACCATAAGTTGTGGCGATACTAGAAACATCGGTTTTGGCATAGGTATTCATAGGTATGAGTTTTCTACGTTAGGCAAACAAATTGGTGATTATGATATAAACTTTTCTGGCATTAAGATGCCTTTCTATGCTAAAATAGGAATTAAAGGGAATATGCCATCCGAATATACATTTATGGTCGGTCATTCTGGTTTTGATGGAAATTGGTTAGATGCAGTAGGAACGCCAGTCCCCTCATCAACAACAATATCTAGTCACCCTGATGGAAACGATCAAACGATAACATACACCTCAACCCAATCGGATATAGATACATATGGAGAAACTGTTCTATTGGAAACATTCCATCCTGTTATTAATATAGAAAATATACAGTTTGTTTTAGATTGTCCAAATGCAGTCGTTTCTTTAGCGGAAGATAGTGGACAGCGAAGTGTATTTATTCTTACAATAAAAAATGATACTGTTTTGCCAGAATATCTGACAGGTGCTGCAACAAACAAACTAAATGATGAAGATGCCCCTTGGCTAACTTTTCCAGATGTAGGCAAGACAAAATCCTATGTTTTTGGTGTACATAGCCCAGATTTAGCTCCATTCTTCCTAAACACAAGGCATTTAAGCGATAATAGATTACCTAATTGGGATAGTCCAGATCATACTGTAGTGTATAGACCTGCAGATAGTTTGTTTAAATTACAAAATGTATTTGAGCTTCATCAAAAAACAGGAGATAATTTTGCTCGATCTCGTTATACAGCATTTATGTCTACACACAGAATCGAGACTTTTACAGGTTCTGGAAGAACCAATGACGAGGCTTTTATTACTAGAGCTGGGTTAGGTAATTTAGTTGTTGGAGACCTTAATGCCATTTCTACACTCGCAATAGATAGTGGATATAGTGGTATATTCCAGTCTAAGGGTGGGATTCCAGTAGGCCCAAATGGAGATATCTGCACACAGACGATTATTGCAAATATGTCTAACACATCAGAAAGTGTGTATAGCGTAGATACTAATCACATTAAGGATGGGTCACTTAGAATGTTAGGATTATGGGAAAACGGAATTTCTATTCACGATCAAACCTTTGAATTAATTGGAGTACCAGAAACATAAAAAAATACTATGGCAGAATTAACAAAAGCTAAGTTAGAGTTGTACGTTTATGGTGGCAGCATAGAGGCTATTCCAGACACACCTAACTACACATTAACGAAAACTAAGTTATCCACAGAGACATCTATTGTGTTTGAGATTTCTGAACTTATAAAGGATCACGTCACTATATCTTTCAATGGCGACTACAATTCATTGGTTCAGACAAAATGGGTGCATTACAAAGTCACTAGGACTTATGACGATGATAGTGAGGACTTCTATGTAGTAGATGCTATTGCGTTTAGAGGTTATGGCGAATTAGAAGACGGAATAAACCCAGAGCTATCTAAAGATTTGCTGATATCAAATACAGTTGTGCATAACTATTGCGGACACCCTTTGACAATACCATTTTATACTAGAGGTGATGACGGTGTAACTCAAATTACTTACGCTGCTGATGCTGCTGAAGCAGGAAGTTTGGTGACTGGTAGTGCTAGCCCTTATACTGTAGCCCAAAGCATACGCCTTAATCCGTCTGGTAGCGTTATAAAAATAGATAAGACTGCTTCAGTAGCTTCTAATCCAGAAGACTCAACAGATGTTGCTGAAATTATAGATGGAATAACCGCTATACAGTATGCTACAGCTAGTGGAGGTTCAAAGAGTATTGAAGTTAAGTGTATTGATGAATGCAAGAATATACCACATAAGGTATCCTTTATAAATAAATTTGGTGTAATGCAAGATATATGGTTCTTCGCCAAACGTAAGGACAGTATGTCTTCGCAAAGAGAGCAGTACAAAAAGAATACTCTTTCAGTTGGCGCAAACGGAGCTTCATATAACATATCTGATCACCAGAGAGTATACTTAGAGAATCAGGGTAGAGAATCTATCACAATGAATACTGGTTTTATAGATGAGAGTTATAATGAGGTTTTGAAACAGTTGCTAGTTTCGGAGTACGTATACATTCACGATAACTATAGACTTAGCCCAACTAATGCAGGTGCCAACTTAGCCATACCGATAAGTGTAGTAACTAGCTCCCTAGACTTTAAAACTAGAAGAGACGACAAACTTATCAATTACGAACTACAGTTTGAGATGGATTCTGAATTTATACAAAGCATTCGTTAATGAGAGAAGTACAGATATATATAGAGGATCAAAGAATTGATCTGTTCAAAGATGAGAGTATTGAAGTCACTTCTTCGATTCAGGATGCTAAAGATATAAGCAAAGTGTTTACTGATTACAGTCAGTCTTTTGCCTTACCAGCCTCTGCTGAAAACAATAAGATATTTAAGCACTTCTATAACTTCAATATATCTGGTGGATTTGATGGTAGGGTACGCCACGAAGCTAAAATATATATAAACAGCCTATTGTTTAAGAAAGGTAAGATATTCTTAAATGGCGTTAATATGAAGAACAATGTTCCGCATACCTATAATGTTACCTTCTTCGGAAATACGGTATCATTAACCGATTTGTTTGGCGATGATAAACTAATTTCCTTAAACGACTACACAGATCAGACTAAGGGATTGCTTAACTTTGATCACGATTTCTCATATGATAATGTTAAGGGTATATTTGAGGGAGAGGGTTTGCAGGTGTTTTCCGACAATTCAGCACTAATATACCCTCTAATAACATCTAAGAAGAGGCTATTCTATGATAGCGGAATAGGGAATACTGATTCTAAGAATTTTGATGGCAATGTATTTATTCCTTCAGTTGGATATGATACAGATCAATATCACAAGAGAGGTGTTAAGCCAGAAGACTTAAAGCCAGCTATAAAAGTATATCACATTATAAAAGCGATAGAAGAGAAGTATAATATAAATTTTATACCTAGTGATTCTGCTGGAACAAAAGACTTCTTTTCCAAAGAGAATGAAGCATTCGCCAATCTTTACTTATGGGTCAGCAATAGTTCTGGAAACATAACAGGAGAATTAGGCGATGATGAGTATATATATAAAGCTAAGGTAGATTCTTGGACATTTGTTGCATCTGAAACAAACACTAATTATCTTAGTGCTGATGGCGATGAGATAGTTATAGGGAAATGGCCGATATCTATAATTCAGCTAAATGGAGTTATAAAAACTAAGTTCTTTATTGAGGTTAGACCAGATTCATCCTACAGCAATGTTAATTATAGAATAAAACTAACACGATCTGATAATGGAACAAGTCAAACATTTGAGGGGTCAGGAGATAAAGATTTTAGAGCTGGCATACCTTACGTCATTGATGGAACTTATGATTTGAGATATACTGTCGAGATATATTCCGAAACTCCAATGCAAGATACGGAAATAAAATTTATGGCTAGAGAAGGTGGCGGTGGATTTGAAACTGGTTTTGATAGAGCTAGATACACTTCTGGTGCTATTATAGATAGTGATACAGCTAAGGTTGCGATAAGCAATCATTTACCCGACATAAAGGTTTTAGACTTCCTCACAGGATTATTTAAGATGTTCAATCTAACAGCGTATTATATAGATGATGAAAACGACCCAGAATACGATCCGCCAAATAACCAAGGAAAGCCTGTAGTTAAAGTTGTGACTTTAGATGAGTATTATGCTGATGCAGTAAATAATCAATCTGGTGGTATTATAGATATAAGTAAGTATATAAACGTAAATAGTCATACGGTAAGCACATCTCTGCCGTTCAATGAGATAGATTTTAAGTTTGAGGAAACAGATACTATAATAAATGAAAACCATAAGCAGTTGGCAGGAATATCTTTTGGTGATTCCAACCTATCCGTACAGACTCTTTATCCAGACTTTTTCTTTGGTAATAAATACGAAATAAAGGTGCCATTTTCTAAGCTGAAGTATGAAAGATTGTTGGGTACGGATATACAATGGGGTTATGCTGCTGGCGGTGATTTTAACGCTGAAGATTCGAATTATAGTAACACTAATGATATAGTTCCGCCAAAAGGAAACTACAACTCTACCAACATAAAGCCATTGCTATTCTATGGAGTTAGGCAGACAGGCATAACAAATAATATAAATTTTAGCGATGATTCTAGTTCTACAGCTAGTTTAGTTAGTAATTACTATAGACCTTCTAACACAAATGAAACTGCTTTAGATAATGAAAATCCAGCAGATTTCAGCCTTAACTTCGATTCAGAAATAGATGAGTTTACTGGTCAGGAGAATTTAAACTCATTATTCGAGTTATTTTATCGAAACTACATAATAAGTGTATTCGATCAAAATAAAAGAATATTTAAGTTTGAGGCGTACTTACCTCCTAGTTTCTTAATTCATTACAAATTGAATGACCAGCTTAAGATACAAGATGTGGTGTATCGCATTAATTCTATAACTACAAATTTAACCACAGGTAAGTCAACATTAGAACTGATAAACCTTAATGCAGAAGAAATCGTAGAATGATAAAAAATATACTAGAATTACTCAATACAGATGATTGGTATGGGGTGTCAGAGAATATAGATATTGCCAAAGGCAAGTATAAGGCGGTTAAAGACGCAAAGGAACTTAAACAAACACTAAAACGTACTTACTATGGCGCAAGAAATATTAATTAGCATAAATGTAAACTCTGGAAAAGCAGAGGCTAATATAAAGGGCTTAAAGGGAGCTACAAACGATCTTTCTTCTGCAACAGATGGACTTTCATCATCGGTAGAGCTTTATACAAAAGAACAAAAAGAAGCTGCTGTAGTCGAGGAAACTTCGAAACTAAAAAAGAAGGAGCAAATTGCTGAAATAAAAGCATTAGCAGCAGCAAATTTGCAAGCAGGAGCTGGAACTAAACAATTTAGAACGCAGGTTGGTCTGAATAACGCTATCTTACAGGAAGCAGGTCGAGCAGCATCTGACCTTAGATTTGGTTTTAATGGTGTGGCGAACAACGTTGGTCAGTTAGCTAGTTTATTCGGATCGCTTATAAACACTAGCGATAATGTAGGAACTTCTCTTCGTAACTTAGCTAATTCACTACTAGGTACTGGCGGTATATTAATTGGAGTTCAGTTGCTAATTGCTTATGGAGACAAAATAGCAGCATTTTTCTCTGTATCAGCAAAGGAAGCCAGTAAATTTCAGAAAGCAATAGACGAGGCTACTAAAAGTATAGATAAACAGATAGACTCATTCGAAAGGCTAACTGGTGCAGTACAGAAATATGGAAATATAGGTAGGTTAGGTGCTGACGCTAATATGTTACTAGCCGAGTCAGCTTCTATGTATGCTAAAGCCTTAGAAGCTATAGAAGAAGGAGCTATATTAACTATTTCTGAAGGTTTTGACAAAACATTTGATCCTGAAAGAACATTAAAAGGTGCTGAAGCTGCCGATGAGCTTAGAGTTAAGTTTGGAGAACTGTTAGGAGTTAGAAAAGAAATAGCTATCGTAGAGGCTAGACTAAACGCAGTTAATGAAGATGGTCAGAAGATCATTCAAGAAGGCTCACAATTATTTGCTACAGTTAATAGTAAATATCTTCAATTAACTAGAAAAAGAATAAAGATTGAAGAATTATTCAATTTAGAAGTTGATAATGGAGCTAAAAAGTCAAAAGAATTTCAGGTTAAAATATTTGAGGCTAAATTTACTGACTTTGAGAAGATAGAACAGAGATACAGAGAGAAAGCACAGAAATCGGAATTACTTACTGATGAGGAAATTTTAGCACAGACTCAACAAAATGAGATGGCTAAGATTGATATACTAGAAGAAACATTTGTTCGTAAGCAACAGTTGAGACTAGCTGACTATAAAGATCAATTGGCACAAGATGTTAAGTCTGGAAATATAACGCAAGAGGAAGCAGATGTATTGTCAACTGATGCAGACGCAGAATACCTGAAGTCAATAGAGGATGCAGCAGAGAAAAGAAAATCTTTAGAGGTAGAAGTTCTTAATTTTATATCCTCGCTAAGAACTATTCAGATACGAAAAGATGCAGAAGCGTCTAGGGTAGATACTGAAAAAATGATAGACTTAGAGCGAAGTCTTGAAATGAGAAGGGTTGATACTCTTAAAATTGGATTTTCAGCTGAATTAGCTTTTTATAACAAAAGGTCTGAACTTTTACTTAAAGAAGTACAACTTCAACAGCGATTATCTGATGCAACAGAAGAAGGAACTTTACAGAGAACGCAGGCTGAAGCTCGTCTATTCGCTGCAAAGCAACAATTCTTATCAAACGAAGTGGCGAAAGAAAAGTCTGTCGCTGATGAGAAGATGCGGATAAATCAACAGTACATTGGGTTTGCACAATCTATGCAGACAATACTTTCTAATTTAGCAGGCGAAAACGAGGCTCTTCAGAAAGCAGCTTTAATATTTGAGAAGGGAGCTGCTATAGCTGACGTTGTGTTTAAGGCTAATGCAGCTAACGCTATGATAACCTCTAATACTGTTGCTGCTGCTTCAGCTACTTTGGCTAGGTACGGAGGAGTAATACCTGCTGCTGCGCCCGAAATGGCTGCAATTTCAGCATTAGGTGCTGCACAGAAAACTAGAAATACAATTGGTGCTGCTCTAGCTGTAGGTGCTATTGCTGCAACAGGTTACAGTCAGTATAAATTAATAGGTAAAGGAGGTTCTGCCGATTCAGCTGGAGGTGGTGTTAGTGTACAAGCGCCTGACTTCAATGTTGTAGGTGCATCTGAAACAAATCAGTTGGCGCAAACAGTAGCAGGACAAACAAACGAACCAATAAAAGCATACGTTGTAGGTAAAGACGTTACCAACCAACAGGAGTTTGATAGAAATCTAATAAATACAGCAGGAATATGAGAATAGTAGAATTAATCATCGATGAGGAAGCAATGCTTTCAGGAATAGAGGCAATCAGCATAGTTGATCGCCCAGCAATCGAAGAACACTTTATCGCTTTATCTAAAGAAGATAAGGTAGAGTTAGCTAAGGTTGACGAAGAGAAGCGAATACTTATGGGTGCAGCTTTGATTCCAAATAAGAATATCTATCGCCAAAATGAGGATGAAGAGTATTACATCTTCTTCTCGGACGATACTGTCCGTCAGGCGTCAGAACTATTCTTAATGCGAGGTAACCAAAACAAATCTACCTTAGAACATCAGGCAGACCTTCACGGATTATCTGTAGTAGAGTCTTGGATTATAGAAGATGAAACGCACGATAAGTCCAGAAAGTACGGAATGAATTTACCAGTAGGTACGTGGATGGTTTCTATGAAAGTTAACAATGATGAGGTATGGGAAGATTACGTTAAAACAGGTCGGGTATCTGGATTCTCTATTGAGGGATACTTTACTGACCGAGTTGAGATGAGTCAGGATGATGAGCTAAACAGCCCAGAAGCTATCTCATTGTTAGAGGAGATTTCTGACGCACTAGAATCTAAGATGCTTAACCTAGCCTCATACAGCGATTATCCAGACTCTGTATCAAACAACGCTAAGAGAGCCTTAGAATGGGCTGAAGAGAATGGTTGGGGAAGCTGTGGAACTGCTGTAGGGAAACGTAGAGCGTCCCAGTTAGCCAATAGAGAGGCTATAAGCGTGTCTACCATCAAAAGGATGTACAGCTACCTTTCCCGCCATAAAGGCGATCTAAAGGCTTCTAAAGGCTATTCTGACGGGTGTGGCAAACTAATGTACGATGCTTGGGGTGGAAAATCAGCTTTAAGCTGGTCTGAATCTAAAATTAACTCACTAGATAAATAATGAAAAGCAGAAGAAGGTATACATATAGCAGAACCAGTAGAAAGGGCGGTAGAAGAGGCTGCTTATGTGCTGATGGGCGCACATACTCATCTAAGTGCTGTGACGGAAGTTTACAGGCACAGGGAATAGGAAGTATAACAGGTACTCCTTCTGAAGCTCCAGTTGATCCGCCACCAAACGGTGATTCATACCTACTACTAGAGAATGGAGATTTCATACTACAAGAAAACAACGATAAAATAATTTTATAATGGCAGATAAGAAAATATCACAATTAACAGCAGTAACGGCTGCAAACATTGTAGGAACTAACGAAATAGCTCTAGTTCAATCTACAGAAACAAAGAAAACAACATTGGAAGATGTGCAACGATTTATTGTGAATCACCTAGAGCCAACAACTTTAAGTGTTGTTGCAGGGGGAACTTACGACTTAGGTGATGAAGCTTATGACGAGGCAGAGCTTATTGTGCTTAGCTGGGTTGGCGGAAATGGTACAGCTACTATCACACTTCCCGATGTAACTTTGGCTAAAAACCTCAACAGAGCTAAACGTATAATTACAGATTCTACATTCCACAACTCTACTCACGCAAATCTAACTCCTTTCGGCTCTCAAACGCTGGACGGAGCTAATGATGCATTTGACCTAAATAGAGAGTATGAAGGTATAAAAGTTTGGGGAAATGGAACTGAATGGTTCATTATTCAACAAAAAGCATAGTTAAAAATCGAACAGACAGCATATTAACCATTACTACTTAAAATTATTCGTAAAATGAACAGTCCAAAAGCAACAACAATTCTAAATGAAATCTTGCAGAAGCTGTCCTCTATTGCAGAACCTGAAACAGTAGTCGAAGAGACAACTGAATTAGAAGCTGTAACAGAAGAAACTCCTACCGAAGAGGTGGAGGCTGCTGCTGAAGTTGAAGAATCTGTAGAAGAGGCTACTGAAGAACTATCTGAAGAAGCTGAACTAGAAACAGAGGAGACTCAACTTATGGAAGGTTATGTTACTGAAGAAGCATTTGCATCTAAGATTGCTGAAATGGAAGCCAAAATGGCTGAAATGGCAAAAATGTTAGATAGCGAAATGGGTTACAAGAAAGAACTAGAGGAATTATCTTCTCAAATGGAAAAACTTTCTGCTGAACCTGCTGCTGAAGCAATTAACCACACTCCAGAAGCTGCTACCGAAAAGAAACCAGTCTATAACTTCGGAATGCAGAGATCACAAAACACATTAGACAGAGTATTTAACCGATTAAACAATCAAAACTAACCAATAATGGCTACAACTACTTCAATTACAACTACTTATGCTGGTGAATTTGCAGGACAATACGTTGCTGCAGCTTTACTAGAAGCTAATACCCTTGCAAAAGGCGGTATTACAATTAAACCAAATGTTAAATTCAAAGAGGTACTAAAGAAAGTATCTGTTGATGACATCGTAAAAGACGCATCTTGTGACTTTGACCCAACATCTACATTGACTTTAACCGAAAAAATCCTTACTCCTGAAGAGCAGCAAGTAAACTTACAAATCTGTAAGAAAGACTTCGCTTCTGACTGGGAAGCTGTACAGATGGGCTACTCTGCTTATCACAATGTACCACCTAGCTTCGCTGACTTTATCTTAGGACACATCGCTGCTAAAGTAGCGGAGCGTACTGAAAAGTCTATCTGGGCTGGATCAACTGCTACAAACGGACAGTTTGACGGATTCTCTACTCTATTAGCTGCTGATGCTGATCTACCTGCTGCACAAGAAGTTGCAGGAGCTACTATCACATCTGCTAATGTAGTTGCAGAATTAGGGAAAATCGTAGACGCTATTCCAGATTCTTTATACGGAGCTGAAGACCTTTACATCTATGTATCTCAAAACATCGCTAGAGCTTATATCAGAGCTTTAGGCGGATTTGCAGCAGTACAAAATGCAGCAGGAGACGATAATGTAGGTTCTATCGGAGCTAACGGTATCGGAGGACAGGGTACTATGTGGTATCAGAATGGTGGATTAGAAATCGATGGTGTAAAAATCTTTGTTGCTAACGGATTAGCAAGCAATGACGCTATCGCCACTACTAAATCTAACTTATTCTTCGGAACAGGCTTAATCGCTGACCACAACGAAGTTAAATTGCTAGATATGGCTGACCTAGATGGAAGTCAAAACGCTAGAATCGTTATGCGATTTACAGCTGGTGTACAGTATGCAAACGTTGAAGATATCGTTACTTACGGTATTCCAAACTCTGCTAACTAAAAACAAACAATAATTCAGAATTAAGGGTGGGTAAGCACATAGCCTACCTGCCCTTTTTTCATTAAACACAAAAACTATGGCTTGTAATTTAACTCGATCTCGTGCTGAAGCGTGTAAAGACACAGTAGCAGGAATCAAAAAAATATATTTCGCAGACTTCGGAACGTTAGGAACTATCACCTCCGTAGATGATGAAATTACTGATATGGCAGGAACTACAATTGGTGCTGTCGATAATTCGTTAACTCTATTTACTTACGAAGTAAAAGGGAATAACTCATTTGAAACTACCGTCAATGCATCTCGTGAGAATGGTACTGTATTCTATGAGCAGGTTCTTAACATTACTTTGAAGAAATTAACTAAAGAAGACCACAAAGAATTGAAGTTATTGGCAGCAGGAAGACCACACATCTTTATTGTTGACCAAAACGACAACGTATTCTTAATGGGTAAAGAGAATGGTGCAGACGTAACTGCTGGTACTGTTTCTACTGGAAATGCTTTAGGTGATTTCAACGGTTATAACCTAACCTTTACTGCAATGGAAAAATCCCCAGCAAACTTTGTTGAGGTTGATGCTACATCAGCTACTTTCCCTGTAAGTGAAATGGCTGCATTAACTGGAGATATTGTTATTGGCGCACCAACTGCGGTATAATAATAGTTGACTTTATTAGGAAGGGGGTGTACGAAAGTATGCCCCTTTTTCGTATCTTTAAAACAGAATATACACTTTTAGTTATTTGTTTATGCACATACTAACGACATCAACAAACACACAGTCAATTAAGGTGGCAGCCAGAAGAGATACCTCTACTCCTGTTTTTACATTGACAGATAAAACTAGCAGAACTACCGAGACTATTCCTGTAGTTAAAACTACCGATGGAGACTTTATGGTGCTTTCTGCGAGCTTTTCTCTTAAGGAAGGTACTCAATACTCATTTAGAGTAAAGGAAGGCTCTGATGAGCTTTATAGAGGCTTAATATACTGTACAGATCAAACAGAACTAGATAAGTTCTTTATAAATAAAGATGAATATGTATCTCAAACGGGATACGATAACGACTTTGTAATACTATAATGGAAAAAAATAAGAAAGAGCAGACAGGTAATTCTGTTCACGTACTAAGAATGTCTTCATACACAGCACCACCAATAGTAGAAAATACTAGAGGTGAATGGGTGGAGTATGGTGATGACAACAACTATTTCCAATACCTAATAGATCGATATAACGGTTCGCCAACAAATAATGCTGCTGTAAACGGTATCTCGGAAATGATCTACGGAAGAGGACTAGAGGCTACTAATAGCGAAGAGAGTCCAGAAGCCTATGCAGCAATGCGTGAGTTATTCCAGAAGGACTGTATGAAAAAGATTTGCTACGACTATAAGATGATGGGTCAGGCAGCTCTACAGATTATATACAGTAAGGATCATTCCAGAATCGTACAGGTAGAGCATATTCCAATTGAGACACTAAGAGCTGAAAAAGCAACCTTAGGCAATGTTAAAGGGTACTACTACCATCCTAACTGGCAAGAGATAAAGAGAGATGAGAAGCCTAAGCGTATTTCTGCTTTTGGCACTTCTAAAGATGGTATTGAGATTATGTATATCCGACCATACAAAGCTGGATTTTACTACTATTCTCCAGTAGATTATCAAGGAGGATTGCAGTACGCTGAACTAGAAGAAGAGATCGCTAACTATCATATAAACAATATTCAGAACGGCTTACAGCCGAGTATGTTAATTAACTTTAACAATGGTACTCCATCAAAGGAGCAGCGAGATGATATAGAAAGAGCTATCTACGAGAAGTTCTCTGGTACTTCAAATGCAGGTAGATTTATTTTGGCGTTCAATGACAGTAAAGAATTGGCAGCCTCAATAGAGCCTGTAGTGTTAAACGATGCACACCAACAGTACCAGTTCCTTTCAGATGAAAGTATGAAGAAGGTTATGGTGTCTCACCGTATTGTATCGCCAATGTTAGTAGGGATAAAAGATCAAACTGGACTAGGTAATAATGCACAGGAACTAGAGACAGCTTCTTTGCTTATGGATAACACAGTTATTCGTCCAATGCAGGTAACTATAATTGATGGACTAGAGAAGATACTAGAGTACAATGAGATTGACTTAGACTTATACTTCCAGACTCTACAGCCTTTAGAGTTTACCGATCTTACCAATGCACTAACAGATGCTGAAGTAGAAAAGGAAACTGGTGTAAAGCCATCACGGGTACAAAAGGAACAAGATATTAACGAAGAAATAGAAGAATAATGGCTACAGCACTATTTATAAAGAGAGAGGATTTAGTAAAGAATACAGCTTTGAGTGGTAATGTAGATACGGATAAGTTCATCCACTTTATTAAGTTGGCGCAAGAAATACATATTAGAAACTTCTTAGGTAGTGATCTATATGATAAGATTAGCGCAGACATAATTGCAAACACCTTAGCTGGCGACTATTTAACGCTAGTTAATGATTACATTCAGGATATGTTAATTCATTACGCAATGTCGGAATACCTTCCGTTTGCAGCCTATACCATTTCAAATGGTGGCGTACATAAGCACAGTAGTGAGAGCAGCCAGATTGCAGGCAAGAATGAAATAGACCAGCTTATCGCCAAAGAAAGAGATTACGCTGACTACTATACTAACAGGTTTATCGACTATATGAGTTTTAACGCTCCTAGTAAATTCCCTGAATACTTTAGCAATAACAATGAAGAGATATATCCAGATAAGGAAGTAACGTTTAACGGATGGGTGTTATAAAAAAGCGAAAAAAAACTGGTCAATATAGACCAAAACAGAAGAACGAAGTGAAGCTATCTAGTTATATTAGAAAGCAGAAATATGAGCTGGGGGAAAATATACGAAACAACTAGTTGGGGTCTATTAGCATCTTATATACATATAGGATTCAATAGGGCAGCAGCTTTAGCAGCAGCAGCAGTAATAATATTAATAGATAGCATAAACATACTAATAGATAGTATAACAAACAGAATAAACTAATATGGCAACAAATCAACAGAATATCAATATCGGAACAGCGGATAACGCAAACGATGGTGATGTATTAAGAGCAGCGTTTCGCAAAGTGCGAAAAATGTTTGCTGAAATTTATGGCGATACTGACGCTGAAAATCTAACTGATACAGAAGTAGTACCAGCAACTAGCTTTGACACTCATATTACTGAGAAGATTCAGGACACAGTTTCGGGAATGTTCTCTAGCGGTACTCAGACAAACGTAACGGTAACGTATGATGATAATGATGGGTCTATTGATCTGAATGTAGCTGCCGATATTACAGACGTAAACGCAGGTAACGGTTTAACTGGAACTAATGAAACTGGTGGAGCTGCAACCTTAGCTGTTGGCGAAGGTGATGGTATCACAGTAAACGCTAATGATGTTGCTTTGGCTTCCTCTGTTGCAGGAGCTGGTTTAAGCTATGCTAGCGGTATTTTAAGTGTAGATGCTATTGGCACAGGTGGTATCGCAAATAATGCTGTAACTGCAGCTAAAATAGCCTTATTCGATGATGCTTTAGCAGCTACAGATACTCACGTTTTAGTAGCTGATGGAACTGACTTCAATAATGTGGCGTTAAGTGGCGATGCTACCATATCTAATACGGGTGCTTTAACTATTGCAACAGATGCGGTAACTACTGCAAAAATAATTAACGATGCGGTTACTCACGACAAATTAGAGGGTAGATACACAGCAGTACAAACAATATCTACAACAACCGCTACCGTAAATTTAGATGCTAGTCTTTATAGCGTGTTTAATATTACAGCGAATTTGCAGTCGACACAAACTCTTAACCTTCAAAATATGAAAACTGGGCAAGTGATTGATATTTTAGCAACAGGAACAAGCACCTTGACCCTTACTTCTGACGATACGTCTGAAACGTTTAACAATTTAGGAGAAGTAACGTATGATGGGAGTAGTAATAATCATATTATGATAGTTTGTATTGACGATACAGATTCTGCTGCTATCTACAATTATACAATCCAAACTTACACTAGCGATAATACACCAAACTAATATGAAAGCAAAAGATTATAACGGAACGATAAAAGTATATAACAAAGTACCAAAATCATACGGAAGTATTATTGGCGGTTTTGACTTATTATCGGATAGCGATTTAGAAGGATATGGATTTTATGACTTAGTAATACCTTCATATGATTTATTGACACAAGAATTAGGGGATGTATATTTCGATTCAGCAAATAGTCAATTTACTTATCCTGTAAATAACTTAACTTGGAGTGAAACTTTGGCAGATTTAAAAGCAAATAAAATCGGTTTAGCTAAAGAATATGCGAATTTAAAACTAAAAGAAACCGACTGGTATGTTATTAGAAAGCAAGAAAAAGGAATTGCTATACCTAGCGACATACAAACGGATAGGGATGCAGTAAGAACCTCCTGTTCTACTCACGAAACAGCAATAAACGCTAAAACAACAAAAGCACAAGTTCAGTCTTATAACATAACTTATTAATATGGGTTTAAATAAAAGAACACTTCCCAAAACATCAGTTTCAGGCTACACTCCAGAACCTAATATACTAGCCCATTTAGATTTAAATAATACAAATAGTTATAGTGGTAGCGGTTCAACAATAACAGACTTAACTGGTAATGGTTACAATGGAACGATTTCAAATGCTAGTTTTACAAGTGGTACACCAAACTATTTGAATTTTTCAGGCACAAGTACAAGTAATGTTATAATAAACAGTAACAACCCAAGCTTTTCGCCAAATTCAGGTAACATTACATTTATGTTTTGGATGTACAAAACAATAACGAATTACGCAACTTTTGTTTCAAAAGGAACTATTAGCAGTTATGAAGTTGATATAAATGTGGGATTCGGTGGTGGAATTAATTCCCCATATAGAGCTACATATTATCGTTCTACGGGTTCTGCAACAGCAGTTGCGTATTCAACTGTTACTCAAACTTTGAACACTTGGGTTAATGTAGCGGTGGTATATGATGATAATGTAGACAGGGTTAGAGTTTATCTAAATGGAACTAAAATAGTTACTAGTGCTGTGTATGGAGGTAGAACTATCTCCGCAAATACTGGATTTTTAAAAATAGGAGGTAGAAACGACAATAATCATAGTTTTACAGGAAGATTTGCAGAACTTAAAATGTTTTCAGCACCCCTAAGTGATTCGGAAATTCTTACATCTTATAACTTAAATAAATCGATTTACGGGCATTAATTCTACATAGCGAAGATAGGTAATGGAAAACTTAAAGATATACGGATTGAACATAGGAGCGTTAGCGTTTAGCTTAACAGAAATTAACCCCTTATTACAAACCGTTGTCTTGGTTTTAACAATAGGGTACACAGTTATAAAGATATACCAACAACTTAAATGAGAAAAAAGGACTTAATACATTATAGCGGAGCAGCAGGGATATTTATCCTTGTTGTTCTTTTATTACTTTACCTAGCTAATAACTCGATACCTTCGGAAAACAAAGATATATTTGTTTCAATTACGGGTATGATTGTAGGAAGTCTATCGGTTGTTATTTACGCCATCATTGGTAAGAACCCCGAAGAGGTATCTGCCTTACAGTCTAAGGTCGAATCACAGCAAAAGCATATAGATATGCTAGTTAAGCAGAAAGATGCTTACGAAGCCCAGATAATAGCCTTACAAGGCGACATTATTGATAAGCTATCATTAGCTGGTTCAGTTGCCTTTGATTCTATCTTTGATTTAAAGAATAAAAAGTAGTATATTTGTAGTAAAATCTAAGAAAATGTTACACTTTGAATTATCTGAATTTGACAGCCCTGACCAAATTGGTTCGGGAAAACTTATGGACGCTGCTTTTCTTCAAATGCTCGATGATGCAAGAGGGATTGCAGGAATACCATTTAGAATTACAAGCGGATTTAGAACGCCATCCCACAACGCTTACGTTGGAGGGGTACAACCTAGCCTTAAATCAAAAGGAAGTTCTCATTTGTTTGGGTACGCAGCCGATATTGCCTGTAATAATTCAGCCGATAGAGAGGTTATACTTAACTCCCTTATACGAGCAGGATTTAGAAGGATTGGAATCGCCAATAGTTTTATCCACGTTGATAACGACAGAGATAAAAATGCAGCGGTCTGGTTATACTAGAACCGTAGGAAATACCTTATATGAGTGATAAAAAGAAGTTTAACGAAACTAAGGTTGGTCAGTTTTTACTACAAAAGCTACCGAAAGTATTTAACGCTGTGGCAGAGGATTCTCTTCCTGCTAAAGTTATTGAGGCACTTATAGGTGGTTCTACATTGCCACCAGAAGATAAGTCAGTAGCGTTAAAGAAACTAGAACTAGAACGTGCTGAAATTGATGGCATAACTAAGAGATGGGTAGCAGATGCTCAATCTGGAAGTTGGCTTTCTAGTAATGTAAGACCTTTGACTTTGGCGTTCCTAACGGTAGCGTTTGTTATTGGCTGGGCGTACCAACTAGAAGGTTTAGATACGGTTAAATCTCTTCTACAGATAGTCTTTATGGGCTACTTTGGAAGCAGAGGGTTTGAGAAAGTAATGGGTAACAATAAACATAAATAAATGACTAGATACTTAACTAGAAAATTTTATTTCTTCAGGGCTTCAGTAGCTACTAAAAGAAGTTTAAAATAGTTGCGATCATATGCAAATATATTGATGCAACTGTTGTATATTTGTAGTGTTTAATAACAAATCCTTTGTTTGTTCTCCTTTTAGAAAGAGTCGGTTTAATTACTGGCTCTTTTTTTATATATATAGTTTGGCAGTTGGAAAACTTTATTATATATTTGCCATATGAAGTTACAAGAGAAACTGGTGAACATTCAGGGGAGTCTGAAAGCACCTAAGAATCAAAGGAACAATTTCGGTAAGTATAACTACCGTAGTTGTGAGGACATTTTAGAGGCGGTAAAGCCTTTACTACTCAAAGCTAAGTTAAACTTAACTATTAGCGATGAGGTATTATCTGTAGGTAATTTAACGTATGTAGAAGCTACAGCTACAGTATCTGATGGCGAAAACAGCGTATTTGTTAAAGCACAGGCAGGTATCGATCCTAACCGTAAGGGAATGGACATAGCGCAGTCATTCGGAAGCAGCTCTTCTTACGCTCGTAAGTATGCTCTTAATGGTTTATTCCTAATTGATGACACCAAAGATGCTGACGCTACAAATACTCACGGTAAATCAAACGCAAATGCGTCTAATACGACTACTAACACACCCGCTAGTCTACCTAGCTTAGTAGCGAATACAGAAGCCTTCAATAGAGTCAAGAAAGCTCTACAGGAGGGATTCAGTATGAATGAAGTAAAGACTCGGTACAGAGTAAGTGCTGCAGTAGAGAAACTATTAACTAACTAATTTTAACCTTTATTTTTTTATATTATGAGTGAAGTAACACAGAAACCCAGAAACTACGTAGGAAACGGAACGCAAAGCGGAGAGTACTACGTGAACATTTCATTGAAGAAAAGCCAACTAGAGCCACACTTCTATGAGTACAATGGAGAGCAGTATGTTCGCCTAACTGTAGGTAAACTACGTGAGACAAATGAGTGGGGTAAAACTCACAGCGTTTGGGTCAACGATTATCAGGCTAACAAAGATCAGCAGGATGATAATGCAAATAATGCCCCTGTAAAGGCAGGAGACGGTCTCCCTTTCTAGTTTAACCTTGTAGTGAGGGGTAAGTATACCTTGCCCCTTAAACTACGCTTAAAACGCTTTAAAATGAGTAAAACTAAATTTGTAACAATTAAGAAGGGTATAACCAGTAGAGATTTGACCTTAAACGAATCTACTGTACTATCATACCTAGCCTCTCTAACGAAGAAGGATTACTGCTATGCTTCAACAGAACACCTTTCGACATCTCTAGGGATTCACGAAAGAACGTTGTACAGGGTTCTTAATAAGCTAGAAGAAAAAGATCTTATCAAAAGGGTAACAAACTCGACAGGACGGTATGGAAAAGATCGTAGAATTTACGTTTCTCCAACTGTCAAATTGTCATATCATAGTATATAGTATATATAATAAATATATAATATATAATAATATATATAATAATATTATACATAATGGAGAATTTTATAGACTTAGGAATAGATATTAAACACAACACTAACAGCGACCAAAAAGTTCAATGCCCTAATTGCGTAAAGCTAGGCAAAGAGAATTTTAGAGACAGATGCTTATCTGTTAATCAGGCGAAAGGAGTATTTAATTGCCATAAGTGTGGTTGGGCTGGTAGTATTAACAAAACACAGGAGAAGATTATGAACATAAAATCTTATACATCGCCAGAAAAAAAGAATATGAAGAGGCTGACCGATAAGGGTAGAAAGTTTCTATTGGACAGGGGTATTACTAACGAAGTTATTGACGCCAATAAAATAGTTTCAACGAAGGACAACAAGAATATTCTTCTGCCGTATTTTAAGAACGGCAAAATAGTAAACTACAAAACTAGAGGATTAGACAATAAATTCTTTACACAGTCAAAAGATGCTGAACCAGTAATCTACAACTATGACCGATGTAAAGGATCAGAAACAATTGTTATTTGTGAGGGCGAAATGGATTCTATGTCGTGGGAAGTTACAGGTATAACATACCATACTTCTGTGAATATGGGTGCGCCAAACAGTAATGATAAAAACGTAGATAAGAAGCTAGAGTGCATAAGCAACTGCTATGATGTGTTTGAAGAAGCTAAAAGAATATACATTGCTAC